>CEBV01044413.1_pt1 | contig 24728 bp, 15 predicted proteins | sample 554741 | NCBI WGS metagenome assembly CEBV01 (sample SAMEA3182070, study PRJEB8094) | gut metagenome | biome: human; feature: gut; material: Stool; isolation source: human stools | place: Canada | collected 2011-11-22 | reverse complement strand
TTCTGCGTGTTTACGCTGGTGCCCATGGTGTTTGCCATTGCGCTGGCCTTCTGCGCATGGGACGGCCGCCACGCCATCGAGTTTATCGGCCTGAAGAACTTTGTAAAGCTCTTCACCACCGATAAAATTTTTCAGGCGGCGCTGAAAAACACCGTCGTCTATGTCATCGGTACCGTGCCGCTTACGCTGGCCTGCTCGCTGGCCATGGCTGTGCTGCTGAACCAGAACGTGAAGTTGCGCAACTTCTTCCGCACCGTGGCGTTCTTCCCCTATGTTGCCTCGCTGGTGGCGGTGGCAGCGGTGTGGAACATGATCTTCAACCCCTCCATGGGCCCCATCAATATGATCCTGAACCAGTTCTTTGGCGTGGCGGTGGAAAACCTGCCCCGCTGGGCTGCCGGTAAGGACACCGCTATGATCACGGTCATCCTGTTCAGTGTATGGAAGAACATGGGCTACTACATGGTCATCTATCTGGCAGGCCTGCAGGGCTGCAACCCGGACCTGAACGAAGCCGCCGAGCTGGACGGCGCAAATCGCTGGCAGCAGTTCTGGCACATCACCCTGCCGCAGCTGCGCCCCACCACCTTCTTTGTGGTCATTATGCTCACCATCTCCGGCTTCAAGGTCTACGACCAGATGTACATGATCACGCAGGGCGGCCCCGGCACTGCTACCATGACGCTGGTGTATTACATCTATAATGTGGCCTTCGTCAATACCCCGAAATACGGCTACGCAAGTGCAATTTCCATGGTGCTGTTCGTACTGGTGCTGATCGTTACCATCATCCAGTTCCGCGGCTCCAAGGGCGAGAACTGAGAAAGGAGGAAGAACTATGTCTGCTGCTATTATCAAGACCGAAGCCTCTCAGAAGCGCCGCAACTTCATCTCCAAGTTCCTGATCTATTTCTTCCTCATCGTCATCACAGCTTGTATGCTGCTGCCCTTTTTGTGGATGCTGTCCTCCTCCTTTAAGCTGAATAAGGACGTGTTCGGCTTCCCCATCCAGTGGATCCCCAAAAATCCCCGCTGGCAGAACTATGTGGACATCTGGACCCAGATCCCGCTGCTGACCTTTGTGAAAAACACGGTCAAGATCACCGTGGTGGTCACCCTGTTGCAGCTGTTCACTTCCTCCTTTGCAGCCTACGCCTTTGCAAAGATGCAGTTCAAGGGCAAAAACGCGCTCTTCCTCGGCTACATTGCCACCATCGCAGTGCCTTGGCAGGCCTACATGGTGCCCCAGTTCATGATGATGAGTTCGTGGCATTTGAACAACACCCATCTGGCCATTATGTGCCTGCAAGCCTTCAGCGCCTTCGGCGTGTTCCTGATGAAACAGTTCTACGAGGGCGTGCCCACCGAGCTGTGTGAGGCTGCCCGCATTGATGGCCTGAGCGAGTACGGCATCTGGTGGCACATCATGCTGCCCCTCAGCCTGCCCGCCCTGTCCACCCTGACCATCTTCACCTTCGTGAACACCTGGAACGACTTCCTTGGCCCCCTGATCTACCTGACTAAGACCGAGCTCAAGACCATCCAGATCGGTCTGCGTATGTTCATCACCCAGTATTCCGCAGAGTACGGCCTGATCATGGCAGCCTCTGTGGTGGCACTGATCCCGGTGCTGATCGTGTTCCTCTCCCTGCAGAAGTATTTTGTGCAGGGCGTGGCATCCACCGGCATCAAGGGCTAAACAAATCACCCGTAAGCGGGGCGTGGGCAGTACCCGCGCCCCGCATTTTTTGCAGAAATAGAGAGAAAGTGTTATGTTATATCCTGAACAGAATGAAGCGCGCTTGAAGCTGAGCCTTGACGGCACATGGGCGTTTGCGCTGGGCAGCTGCGTGGAAGACCAGTTCGATCCCGCAAAGCCCCTGCCGGATGCCCAGCCCATCGCCGTGCCCGCCAGCTACAACGACCAGAACGACCAGACCACCGCCCTGCGCCGCCACTACGGCTGGGCGTGGTATCAGCGCAAAGTCACCCTGCCCGCCTTCTGCGCAGGGCAGCGGGTGGCGCTGCGGTTCGGCTCGGTGACCCACACGGCAAACGTCTGGCTGAACGGCCAGCTTATCGCACAGCACAAGGGCGGCTTTACCCCCTTTGAAGCAGACGTTACCGCCCTGCTGCACCCCGGCGAGACGGTGCTGCTGACCGTCGCCTGCGACAACCGGGTAAACCACAGCACCCTGCCTGTGGGCAACGAGGACGGACAGCTGGCCTTCTTTGGATCGGACAACGCGGGCATCCCCAGTGTGGAGGCTGCCAAGCGCGCCGCCGCACCCCAGAACCGCCCCAACTTTGACTTTTTCAACTATGCGGGCATCCACCGACCAGTGTGGCTCTACACCACCCCCAAAGAGTATATCGAGGATGTGACCGTAGTGCCCGCCGTGGACGGCACGGTGCAGTACGCGGTCAAAACCACCGGCAGCGCGCCTGCCCATGTCACGGTGCTGGATGCGGACGGCAAAGCCGTTGCAAGCGCCGAGGGTGCAGAAGGCACGATCACCATCCCGGAGGTGCATCTCTGGGAGCCCAGACCCGGCACGCCCTACCTGTATACCCTGCACATCACCTGCGGGGCAGACGTCTACGACCAGACCTTTGGCGTGCGCAGCATTGAGGCGCGGGGCACACGGGTGCTTTTGAACGGAAAACCGCTCTATTTCAAGGGCTTTTGCAAGCACGAGGACTTTACCGCCCACGGCCGCGGCTTTGACCCGGTGCTGAACGTGAAGGACGTGAATCTGATCCACTGGGCAAACGCCAACGCGGTGCGTACCAGCCACTACCCCTACGCTGAGGAGTTCTACGACCTGTGCGACCGGGAGGGCATTCTGGTCATGGACGAGACTCCGGCGGTGGGCATCGGCGGCGGGGCGGCGGTGAACCCTTATAAGGAATACCCTCTTGCGGAGCATCACCGGCAGGTGCTTGCCGAGATGATCCATCGGGACAAAAACCACCCCTGCGTGGTGCTGTGGAGCCTTGGCAACGAGCCGGATCTGGAGCACTTCCCGCAGGATGCCTACGATTACTGGCACCCGCTGTATGAGCTGGCACATCAGCTGGACCCGCAGAACCGCCCGGTCACCCTCGTCTGCTGCCAGAATGACTACACCAAGGATATCACCACCCGCACCATGGATATCGTCTGCATCAACCGCTACTACGGCTGGGACAACCTTTCCGGCGACATGGACGCTGCCTGCTATGGCCTGAATCAGGAAATGGATTTCTGGGCAGAGCAGCACAAGCCCGTGATGATGAGCGAGTACGGCGCAGACACCGTGGCAGGGTTGCACACCGCCGGAGCCGAGATGTTCAGTGAGGAATTTCAGGTGGAGTTCTACCGCCGTCTGGATGCAGAGTTTGACAAGCGCCCGTGGTTTGTGGGAGAATTTGTCTGGAACTTTGCAGACTACGACACCGTGCAGGGCCCCATGCGGGTGGACGGCAACAAAAAGGGCCTGTTCACCCGGGACCGCCGCCCCAAGCTGGGTATGCACTTTCTGCGCCAGCGGTGGGCAGAGATCCCTACGTTTGGATTTAAGGAGTAATCATGATGAAAACCTACCAGAACCACGCTATGACCGACGCCGAGGCACGGCAGGCACTGGCCGATGCCTGCAAGCAGGTGGAGACCAATCTGCCCCTGTACACCTACCAGTGCCAGAACCATTCCAGCGTGAACAATATCTACCCCGGCTGTGCCAATAACCAGTGGACCTGCGGCTTCTGGCCCGGTGAGATCTGGCTGGCCTACGAGGCCACCGGGGACGAAAAATTCAAGACCGCCGCCCTCATTCAGGTGGACAGCTTTGCGGACCGCATTGCCCGCAAGGTGGAAGTGGACCACCACGATATGGGCTTTTTGTACAGCCCCACCTGCGTGGCAGCATGGAAGCTGGTGGGCAGCGAAAAGGGCAAAAACGCCGCCATTGCCGCCGCCGACCAGCTGCTGACCCGCTACCAGCCCAGCGGCCGCTTCTTGCAGGCATGGGGCACCATGGACGACCCCGACAACTACCGCTATATCATTGACTGTATGCTCAACGTGCCGCTGCTGTACTGGGCAGCGCAGGTGACCGGCAGCGACCACTACCGCGAGATCGCCGCCGCCCACACCGCCACTACGCTGGCAAACTCCTTCCGGCCGGACGGCAGCACCTACCACACCTTCTTTATGAACCCGGACGGCACCCCCAAGGGCGGCCGCACCTGTCAGGGCTATAAGGATGACAGCTTCTGGGCACGGGGACAGGCGTGGGGCGTGTACGGCAGCGCCATTGGCTACACCTACACCCACGATGAAAAGTTTTTGGATGTGTTCCGCAAAGCGCTGGCGTTTTACCTTTCCCGCCTGCCGGAGGATATGATCCCCTGCTGGGATATGCTCTTTGCCCCGGAAAGCGGCGAACCCCGGGATTCCTCCTCTGCGGCCATCGTGGCCTGCGGCCTGCTGGAAGCAGCCAAGTATGTGGACGAAACAGAAGCTGCCCAGTGGCGCACGCTGGCACGGCAGATGCTGGCTAGTCTGACCGCAAACTACGCAGTAAAGCCCGGCACCCTCGGCTCCGGCCAGCTGCTGCACGGCACTTACAGCAAAAAAAGCCCCTACAACACCTGCACCCCGGAGGGTGTGGATGAATGCACGAGCTGGGGCGATTATTTCTACATGGAGGCGCTGACCCGCCTGACCAAAGATTGGGAGATGTACTGGTGATGAACTTGCAGACCAAAGCGGATTTTACCGCACTGATGCACAAATTTCTCGACCCGCTCAAGCCTTATTATTCCGCAGGCTGTGCCCGGCTGCATCTGGGCGAGACGGGTGTGACCTACAACCAAAATGCCATTGAGCTGGAAGCCTTCAGCCGCCCGCTGTGGGCGCTGGTGCCCTTCTGGGTGGGCGGCGGCTCTGAGCCGGAATTTGAAACCATCTACCGCAAGGGTCTTGCCACCGGCGCCGACCCGGAAAACCCCGAATACTGGGGCACCACCGGGGAGTACGACCAGTGTTATGTGGAGATGGCGGCTATTGCCTGCGGCATCCTCACCGCACCGGAAAAGCTGTGGACCCCGCTTTCTGACACCGAAAAACAGAACCTTGCTGCATGGCTGGGGCAGATCAACGCCCACACCATCCCGGACTGCAACTGGCAGTTTTTCCGCATCCTTGTAAACCTTGCCCTGAAAAGCGTGGGGATGCCTTACAGCCCGGAGCTGCTGGAGGACGGTCTTTGCAAAATCGACAGCTATTACAGCGGCGACGGCTGGTCCACCGATGGCGCCTCGGTGCAGAAGGATTACTACATCCCGTGGGCCATCCAGTATTACGGGCTGCTCTACTCTAAATTTGCCGCCGACACCGACCCCCGGCGTGCTGCCCTTTACCGCCAGCGCGCCCAGCTGTTCGCGCAGCAGTTCGTCTACTGGTTCGATGCCAATGGCGCGGCGCTGCCCTTTGGCCGCAGCCTGACCTACCGCTTTGCCCAGAACAGCTTCTGGGCGGCCTGCATCTGGGCAGGGCTGGAACCGCTGCCCCTGCCGGTGATGAAAGGGCTCATCGTCCGCAACTTCAACTGGTGGCTGGGGCAGAAAATGTTCGACCGGGACGGCATCCTGACCATCGGCTACTGCTACCCGCAGATGTATATGGCCGAGCGGTACAACGCCCCCGGCAGCCCCTACTGGGGCATGAAGAGCTTTTTGTTGCTTGCTCTGCCGGATGACCACCCCTTCTGGTCTGCCGAAGCCGCGCCCATGCCCGCATTGGAGCGGCTCAAGCCCATGCCATACGCCAATATGCTGGTGCAGCGCCGGGCGGGGCGGGTAACGGCCTATGCCGCCGGTGTCAACGAGGGGCACGGCCACGGACAGTTCCCGGAAAAGTACGCAAAATTTGCCTACGATACCCGCTTTGGCTTCTGCGCCTCCCGCAGCCGGGAGGTGCTCAATCAGGCGGCTCCCGACAGTATGCTGGCCTTTGTCATCGACGATAACGTGTTTGTACGCAAGGTGAGCAAAACGTGGGAAATTGAAGCCGGGGCTGTGACTGCGCAGTGGTCGCCCTTCCCCGGCATTGAGGTGACCACTACCATCACCCCCACGGCCACCGGCCACCGCCGCCATCATGAGATTGACAGCAGTTTCGACTGCGAAGCCTACGACTGCGGTTTTGCCGTGCCCAATTTTGCACCGGGCTACGCCGAAAGCGTGGAAAGCGATACCGCCGAAGCCCATTGCGACACCCTGCGCTGCACCGTGCGCGGCAGGGGAGAAGCAGTGGTCATCGGCTGCGACCCCAACACCAGCCTGTACTTCACCAACGTACATCTGCCCGCCGTGAAGTACCACATCCCCAAGGGGCACACGGTGCTGGACACCGAGATCCTTGACGAAGCGGACTGATGCCGCTTCTCTCCAGAAAAACAGTCGTTTTTATGCGGCTGTTTTTCTTATATTCTGTGCTATAATGAGAGCAGAAAATGCTGCGAGGTGACATTTATGCCTTTAAATAATCCTATCACATCGGCACTTCTGGCCGACCCGGAAATTTTCCAGCAGAACCGTCTGCCCTTCCATGCCCACTTTGCGGACCAGACAAGCCCGGAAATGCCCCTGACCGTCAGCTTGGATGGCGAGTGGAACTTCCGCTATGCGGAAAACCTGACCGCACCCTTTACGGACTGGGATACCCTGACTGTGCCCGGCTTTATCCAGATGCAGAGCCTGCAAAAGCCTGGCAAGCCCTACGGCACGCCCCATTACGTCAACACCCAGTACCCGTGGGACGGCCACGAAAAGCTGCGCCCCGGCGAAATTCCGCAGGATTATAACCCCATCGGGGAGTATCAGCGTAGCTTCACCCTGCCGGAAAGCTGGGCAAGCTGCTACCTGCGCCTGAACGGTGCCGACAGTGCCGCCGCCGTCTGGTGCAACGGCGTTTACATCGGCTACACCGAGGATACCTTCACTCCCGCTGAATTTGACATGACCGCCGCCGTCCACCCCGGCGAAAATACCCTGACGGTGCAGGTGTACCGTTTCTCCTCCGGCAGCTGGCTGGAAGATCAGGATTTCTGGCGCATGAGCGGCTTATTCCGCTCCGTGGAGCTGTTCACAAAGCCGGAAGTTCACCTCGAGGACGTCTTTGTGAAGCAGAGCTTTGCAGATGATTTTTCCAGTGCTGCCGTCACCTTTGATTGCAAGGTCAGCGGCGCGGGAACGGTGTCGGTGGTGTTCAATGGGCAGGAGCAGTCCGCTGAGGTGGGCGAGCCTGCCGAATACGACAGCGGCGTGGTGTTCGGCAAGGGCGAGGTTGCCCCGGATGTGGAGGAGGACGTGCAGGATGTCTCCTTCACCTTTGCGGTGACTGACCCCGCCCTGTGGAGTGCCGAGCAGCCGAACCTGTACGAGACAGAAATCGCCCTGCTGCGCGATGGTGCTCTGGTGGAGCGCACCGGGCTGAAAGTCGGTCTGCGCAGGTTTGAGCTGAAAGGCCGCCAGATGCTTTTGAACGGCCAGCGCATCGTGTTCAAGGGCGTCAATCGCCACGAGTGGAGCTGCCGCACCGGCCGCACCGTCAGCCGGGAAGAGATGCTGTGGGATGTAAAGAACCTGAAAGCCCACAACGTCAACGCCGTGCGCACCAGCCACTACCCGGATGACCCCTATTTTTTGCAACTCTGCGATGAATACGGCCTGTACGTCATCGGGGAGACGAATCTGGAGACCCACGGCACATGGCAGAAGCTGGGCGCGGACGGCTCGGACGAGTGGACGCTGCCCGGTGCGCGCCCGGAGTGGCGGGAAAATGTGCTTGCCCGCGCCGAAGCCATGCTGGAACGGGACAAAAACCACCCGGCCATCCTCATCTGGTCTTGCGGCAACGAGAGCCACGGCGGCAAGACCCTGTGGGAGATGAGCGAATACTTCCGCCGCACCGACCCCAGCCGCCTTGTGCACTACGAGGGTATTTTCTGGAACCGGGAATACCCCGCCACCTCCGATATGGAAAGCCAGATGTATACCCCGGTGGCAGACATCAAAAAGTTTCTGGCAGAGCACCCGGAAAAGCCCTTTATCATGTGTGAGTACAGCCACGCCATGGGCAACAGCTGCGGCGGCATCACCGACTACACCGAGTATGCCTACGAAGAGCCGCTGTATCAGGGCGGGTTTATCTGGGAGTATATGGACCACGGCATCGCCGTGACGGGTCCGGACGGAAAGCCCGGCTTTGCCTACGGCGGCGACTTTGGCGACCGCCCCACCGACCGGGAATTCTGCGTGGATGGCCTTGTGCTGCCAGACCGCCGCAATACCCCCAAGATGGACGCCGTTAAGGCGGCCTACGCGCCTCTGAAGATCACCCTGACCGACACCGAAGCCGTGATTGAAAACCGGAATCTCTTTACCGACCTGAACGCCTACGACCTTGTGTTTGCATCCTCGGTCAACGGCAAGCCGGAGCGCCGCGCAGTGCTGCGGGCAGACTGCAAACCGGGTGAACAAGTGCGCATTCCGTTCCCCTTTGCCTTGCCGGAGACAGGGCTTGCCTGCATGACCGTTACCGCCATCCAGCGGGCTGTACTGCCCGGCATCCCGGCAGGCTATGAAGCCGCTTTTGGGCAGGTATGGCACAACTACGCCGCCGCCCGGCTGACCCTGCCCGCCCCGCAGCTGGTGGAGATGGACTGCAACATCGGCGTGAAGGGCAAGGGCTTCGAGTACATCTTTGGCCGTGGCAAGGGCCTTGTGTCCATCCGCTATAACGGTGTGCAGCTGCTGGACGATACCGTGCGTCCCAACTTCTGGCGTGCGCCTACCAACAACGACGAGGGCTGCGCAGAGCCGTTTGCATTTTCCTTCTGGAAAACCGCCGGTCTCTACGCCCGGTGCGATAACCTGACCGCTGAAACAAAGGGCGAATTTGTAACCGTCTGCGCGAGCTACACTCTGCCAAATGGGCAGACGCTGCCCATTGATTTTGCCATCGACAGCGCAGGCCGCTGCGACATCACCATGACATGGCAGGGCGCGCGCACTGAACTGCCGGAGTTCGGGCTGCTCTTCCCGCTGCGCCGGGAACTGACCGAGGTATCCTATCTGGGTCTTGGCCCCCGGGAGACCACCGCCGACCGCACCGCAGGCGGCAAAATGGGCGCTTGGAGCTACAATGTCCGGCAGGATTTTGCCCAGAACACCCCGGTCTACCCGCAGGAGTGCGGCAGCCGCACCGGTGTGTACCGCGCAGCGGTCACCGGCAGCGGATTGAACATAGGCATCGGCTTTGCAGGGGACAGCATGACCTTCTCGGCACTGCCCTATACGCCCCATGAGCTGGAAAACGCCCGCCACCTCTACGAGCTGCCCCGGGACGACAACAAGACGGTTGTCCGTTGCGCTGCCTTCCAGCGCGGTGTTGGCGGTGACAACAGTTGGGGCGCAAAGCCCCATGCAGACGACTGCTTTGCGGTGGAGAAGGGAACCTCATTCCGTTTTACGATTCAAAAGTGAAAATTTACTTGGCTAAAGTGGTGGGAATCATCGTGATACCCACCACTTTGGTCTTATTGCGAAACCGTAACGAGATAAAAATCAGTGCAACATATAAATAGTATATTGGCGATACGCAATCCAACGATGTAGCTGCTGCATTAAAAAGTTGAATTGCGGTATCCATGTTGTAGCGGCAGGAAAGCAGTTTCATCATAGTAGTGTCCTCCTGGACCTGGACTTGGTTTTGGTGTGCAGCCACGCAAATCAATGCCGCTAAGTCGGTGGAGATAAAACGGCAAGGCCGCCTGCTGCCGCCAAGAAGAAAAAGGCTGTAATTCTATAAAAAGGACGGAAATCAGAGGAACCTATCAGGATTCTGTGCTCTGGTGGTCGATATCAAGAGACAAGCCGCCAACTTCACCGTGGATGGCCTTTATGTGGTAAGCGACATATTCGCGCGGATTGACACCGTAATTCTTTTTGAAGGAGCGGTAAAAGGCGTTATAATCAGAAAAACCGCATTTGGCCGGGATGGAAGAAATCGGCTCTTTTTTCATCAGCAGCCGTTTGGCTTCCAGCAGCCGCTGCTGGATGACATACTGGTAAAAACTGATCTGCATATTCTGCTTGAACATGTGGGAAAAATTGTATTTGTCGATGAAAAGCGCCTTTGCCACCGTGTCCAGCGAAAGATCGCCGCTGAGGTTCAGATCGATATAATGCAGGGCGTTGCTCAGGACGCTTGGTTTCTGCGCCTTGGCAAAAACGTGCTCTCGATTATACAAGGAGCGGTTGATGCCGATCAGGATGCGGAGAATGTCGGCCATGCCCTCACTGTGGTAACACAGGCTTTCCTCCCGGTAAGCGTGGGTCAGGGCTTCAAACTGCCCGAACCGGGCGCGGGAACTGTCCACGCTATCCCGAATCAAAAATGTTTTTGCATGACCCGGACGGAGAAAGTAATCGATGTCCGGGTCGATCTTTTTCATGGTATCAAAAGCCGGAGGGCTGAGCCACAACACATACCGCTCATAGGGGATCTCAAAGTCCCGGAAGATGGGATGGTGCATAATGGCAGGTGGGATGATTAGCAGGTCTCCCGGTTTGAGCCGGAACATTTTGTCGTGGACAACATAATCCGCATTTCCGCTGACAAAGAGAAAAATTTCATAGAACTCATGGTAATGAGAAGCGACCGGAGGATAGCTGGCATCCTTGTAATGGTCGATCTCAAAATCCGGCTCGGCCATGTAATGTTTATCGGTTTTGATGACTTTCACAGAAAAATACCTCCAGTCAAAAAATTCTTTTGGGCTAGTTCATCATAACACGATGTACCAATATATGCAATGTTTTAACCAATAAATGCCAACAATTTTGCAGAAAAGGCTGGATTATACCAAGAAATGCAAGGTTTTTGCCAAAAAAGGCCTGTACATTACAACGCGTTTGCGCTATTTTTGTTGACAGAAAGCCTGTTGCACAAGGCAGAACAGAAATGGTAGGGAATGCGCAGCCCGAAGCCCTTTGCGGAAGGGATAAATTTCACTCTGACCGACAGGAGATCAAAACCGGTTTTGTACGCAGTCAATCAAACAAAGAAAACTGGAGATGTCAATCATGATAGGAACAAGACGTATTACTCGCCGCAGCTTTCTGGCTGCTGCAGGTCTTGCTGCCGTAGGCGCAAGCCTGTCGCTCACCGGATGCAGCGGCTCGGTTTCAGACGGCCTGAGCTCCAAGCATCTGCTGGTGGCACACAGCCACAGCGAAGCCCACCCGGTCAACGTTGGACTGCAGAAGATGGCGGAAGTTGCTTCTGCTGAATCCGACCTGACCTTCAGCGTTTACCCCAATGGTCAGCTGGGCGACAACGCAGCAATGATCCAGCTGGTCAAGGCTGGTGTTCTGGATATTGCAAAGGTCTCCGCTTCCAGCATGGAGCAGTTCAACAGCGCATACGCCATCTTCTCGATGCCGTATGTGTTTGAGAGCACCGAGCAGTATTTTGCCGTTATGAACCAGAGCGAAGCGGTGCAGGAGATCTTCAAGAGCACCTACGATCAGGGCTTCTTTGCCATCGGCTGGTTCGATTCCGGCTCCCGCAGCATCTACACCACCAAAGACGGCCCCTGTGAAGGCCCCGCAGACCTGAAGGGTCTGAAGATCCGCACTCAGGACAGCCCCACGTCCATTGCCATGATCCGTGCCATGGGCGGCAGTGCAACGCCCATGTCCAGCGGCGAGACCTACACCGGTCTGCAGCAGGGCATTATTGACGGCGCAGAGAACAACGAGACAGTTCTGGTGCAGGACGGCCACGGTGAAGTCTGCAAGAGCTACACCTACACCCAGCACCAGATGGTGCCCGATATCGTGATCATCTCCACCGAGACTTGGGAAAGTCTGGACGAGGCCGAGCAGAGCGCTATTGTAAACGGCATGACCCAGGGCAACGAAGCACACGAGGCCGTATGGCAGGATCTGGTGCAGGAGAACATCGACGGTGCCAAGGAGATGGGCGTCCAGTTCTACACCATCGACAAGACGGCCTTTATCGAGGCTACCCAGTCCCTGCGCGACGAGTTCTGTGCCAAGAGCGCCGACAATGCCCGTTATTACGAGGACTTCCTGTCCTATGTACAGGCTTGATGAGGAGGGAAGCATACCATGTTGATCGTTAAATTCCGCGGCCTGATCGATAAGATCATTCAGGTCCTCAGCACCATTATCATGGGTGTCATGGTCATTGCTGTCTGCTGGCAGGTCATCACCCGCTACATCCTGAACAACCCCAGCACCGTGACCGAAGAAGCGCTGCGTTATCTGCTGATCTGGGTGACCATGGTGGGCGGTGCTTACGCATACGGCCGCCGCAAGCATCTGGCAATCACCGCGCTGAGCAAGCGTCTGTCCTTCAAGGGCCAGAAGATCCTGGATATCTTTGTGCAGGCTATGGTCATCCTGTTCTGCGTTGTTGTCATGATCGGCGGCGGCACGCGCCTTGTCAACACCGCTGCGGATCAGCTGAGCGCTGCGCTGCAGCTGCCCATGCCCCTGATCTACGCCAGCGTCCCTGTGGGTGCCATCCTGTTCATCTTCTACGCGCTCATCTTCATCGGTGAGGATCTGCGCGATATGAAGCAGGGCCCCAAGGCAGAGTCTGCCAAAGAAGCATAAAAAAGGAGGACGAACCTAAAATGGGTACTTTTCAAGTCGGTCTGCTCCTGATCGGCACGTTTGCGCTGCTGCTGGCGCTGAGCGTCCCGGTCTCGGTCAGTATCATCATTTCGTCGGTCGTGACCATGGCCTCCACCTTGTCTCTGGATCTGGGCACTTTCGTTGCCAGCCAGCGCATGGTGGGCGGCGTTGACAGCTTCTCGCTGCTGGCTGTCCCGTTCTACATCCTCTGCGGTGTTCTGATGAACACCGGCGGCATTGCACAGAAACTGATCGATTTCGCAAAAATTCTGGTCGGCCGCATCCCCGGTGGTCTGGCGCACACCAACATTCTGGGCAACACGCTGTTCGGCTCTCTGTCCGGTTCCTCCGTCGCAGCTTCCGTTGCTATCGGCGGCGTTCTGATCCCCATGGAGGAGAAGGAAGGCTACGATAAAAAGTTTGCCGCTGCCGTCAACATCGCTTCCGCACCTACCGGTCTGATCATTCCTCCTTCCGGCATTCTGATCATCTATCCGGTGCTGGCTGGCTGCTCTGTGGTGGGCATGATCATGTCCGGCTACATCCCCGGCCTGATGTGGGCACTGGCCTGCATGGTCGTGGCGTATGTCATTGCAAAGAAAAACCACTATCCCACTGCTGGTAAGGTTCCGGCTTCCGTTTTCTTCAAGTACTTCGTGGACGCCATCCCCAGCCTGCTGCTGATCGTCATCATCGTCGGCGGCGTTATGTCCGGCATCTTCACGGCAACGGAGTCCGCTGCCGTGGCTGTTGCCTACACCCTGTTCCTGTCCATCGTTGTTTACCGCAGCATCAAGATCAAGGATCTGCCCAAGATCCTGCTGGACGCCTGTGAGACCACCGCTGTCATCATGTTCCTGATCGCCGGCTCCAACGTCATGAGCTTTGTTATGAGCTTCACCGGCCTGCCCAGCGCCATCGGCAACGCACTGATCAGCGTCTCCAGCAACAAGTACGTCATCCTGCTCATCATCAACCTTGTCCTGCTGGTGGTTGGCTGCTTCATGGACATCACCCCGGCTGTCCTGATCTTCACCCCGATCTTCCTGCCCGTTGTCCAGTCCTTCGGTATGGATCCCATCCACTTCGGTATCATGATGGTCATGAACCTGGGCATCGGCAACATCACCCCGCCCGTTGGCAGCTCACTGTTCAGCGGCTGCTCGGTGGCAGATATGGACATGGAGGACATGATCAAACCGATCCTGCCGTTCTATGCGGCGATCTTTGTGGCGCTGATGCTGGTAGCCTATGTGCCTTGGTTCTCCATGGCGCTGCCCACCCTGTTCGGCGCAGTCTGATAATGTGAAAAGGAGCAAGTTTTCATGGTTTATTCAGTCACCAAGTATGGCGCTGTCGGCGATGGCGCAACCAATGATGCCGCTGCAATCCAGTCTGCCATTGATGCCTGCAACGCAGCAGGCGGCGGCCGCGTTGTACTGGAGGGCGGTCATACCTACTATTCCAGTTCTATCGAGCTGAAAAGCAACGTAGAGCTGCATCTGGAACAGGGCGCCCTTCTGAAAGCGCACTCCGATATCTCCACCTATTTCAACCCCAACGGCGATGATGCTTCTGTGGCAGCAGTTTCCGGCGCAAAAGCCGTGGATCGTCCGGTGGCAAAACCGGCTTACACCTTTATTCACGCCAAGGATGCAGACAACTTCTCCATCACGGGTCAGGGTGCAGTGGACGGCAATGTGTATGCCTTTATGAAGCGGGCAAGCCGTTACTATTTCAACGGTGATTTTTACCCCCGTCCCACCATGGTGTATGTGGAGCACTGCAACCACATCTCGTTCCATGACGTGACACTGCAGAACTCTCCGTTCTGGACGCTGCACCCTGCCGGATGCAACGATGTGCTGATCTCCAACATCCGGGTGCTGAACCCGCTGGACTGCACCAACTCCGACGGTATCGATCCGGATCACTCCACCAATGTGCGGATCATCGGCTGCCATGTCCAGTGTGCAGATGACTGCATCTGCCTCAAGACCACAGCGGGCAACAACGAGTACGGCCCCACCAAGAACGTCATCATCTCCAACTGCACGCTGACCTCTACCAGTGCCGCGATCAAGATCGGCACAGAGGGCGTGGCAGATTTCGAGAATATTCTGGTGGATAACTGCATCATCACTGGAAGCAACCGGGGTCTGTCCATCCAGATTCGCGACGGCGGCTGTGTGCGGAACGTGAGCTTCTCCAACATCATGATCGAGACCCGCCGCTTTGCCGAGTGCTGGTGGGGCTGCGCGGAGCCTATCGTGATGACGACCCACGACCGGAACGCCAACACCCACAGCGGCAGCATCGAGAATGTCCGCTTCTTCAACGTCACCTGCAAGGGTGAGAACGGTGTGTTCCTCTCTGGCAACGAGGAGAATCACATCAAGAACGTTCTGTTTGAAAATGTCAACGTCTGTCTGGAAGCTACCAGCAAGTGGGAGCGCGGAATGTACGATCTGCGTCCCATTCCGCCTGAAAAGGAAGGCATGCTGCATCAGAAGAGTGCAGCCATGTTCCTGCGCTGGGTAGATGGCGTCACCGTCCGGAACTCCACGCTGGGCTTTGCGGGCGAGGACCGTTCGGACTTCGCACAGGCGCTTCTTACTCAGAACTGCACTAACGTGCAGACCATGGGTCTGACTGCTGAGGCTGCCGCCCCGGAGTACCAAAGCATCGAACTGGGCTGAGCCGCCTATCAATAATGAGCAAGCCGCCGCATCGGCGCTGGCCCCTTTTGCCGGGTCGGGCCGGGCGGCGGCTTTTTTTGAGGGACAAACCAATGAACAAGAAAAAGAACATCATCACGTTTGCCGCGTTCCTGATCCTGATGGTGGGTCTGGGCGCGAACGATGCCATGCGGGGCATTTTTTCCACGATCTTCTCTGCCCACTTCCAGCTGAGTACCGCCCAGTTGTCCCAGATCGTCACCGTAAGCTACATCGGCAACCTCGTGTTTCTGGCCGTCGGCGGCTTCGGGGTGGATATTCTGGGCCGCCGCAAGGCCATGCTGCTGTATACCTTTTTGTGGAGCGCAGCCATGCTGCTGTTTGCCACTACGGACTCCTATCTGCTGCTGCTTGTGGGAATGTTTTTTGCCATGGGCACATCCACACTGCTGAACACCAACATGAACCTGATCACGACCGGTATGTTTGCCGTTGCGCCCGGCTTTTTTGTGAACTTCCTGTTCTTCATTCAGGGCATTGGCACCAGCGGCAGCCAGAGCATCATTGGCAACTGGGCTACGGATATTTCCAGCTGGCACACCGTGGCATGGGGACTGCTGGCCATTGGCGCAGTGGCCATGGTGCTGTTCGTGCTGTTCCCCATGCCGGAAGTGCAGGAGCACAAAACGGAGGGGAAGGTATCGCCCAAGGAGATCATGAGCTGTCCGGCATTTCTGTCGTTGGTGCTGATCATCGGCCTGTATTTCATTGCAGAACATGGCATTATGAACTGGCTGGTGAGCTATGCTACCAATGCACTGGAAGTGCCCATGGGACAGGCGGCAAACTTTACCGCTGTTTTCTTCGGCTGTGTGATGGTGGGGCGTCTGGTGCTGAGCAGTCTGGTGGATAAGCTGGGCATCTACCGCTGCCTGCGGCTCTTCGCCACAAGCGCTGCGGTTCTGTACACCGCAGGTGTTCTGCTGGGTGCACCGGGTCTGTGGCTCCTGGCAGTCAGCGGTCTGCTGTTTTCCATCCTGTATCCGACCCTTGTCATGCTGATCCCGCGATACTGGCCTAGTCACGCAGCTTCCTCTGCATCGGGTCTGGTGCTGAGTGTGGCTTCGCTGGCGGATATCCTCTTCAATGCCGTATTTGGCAGCTTGGTGGATGCCATCGGCTACCGGACCTCCTTCCTCATCATGCCTGCCTGCATGGTGGGATGCACGGCACTGCTCTGGTTGTTCTTTGCAAAAGCTAAAAAGCTGGAACGGTGCGATTAACGGACAGATACGGCCACGCAAACCAATGCCCTCAAGTTTTAAGCGAGCATAAAAAATACCGCCCACGCAGCGCTGCGTGGGCGGTAAACTTTTTTTCTTACCCAAAGTATAACAGGAGAACCGCAGACAGTACGGATGAAAAGTCGTGAAGCAAGATGAATTTTTTAAATTGTCATAAATAGCACGACTTTTTGACTGATAACACAAAATTTTGCACCCTTATTCCGTGGGATTCTCTTTATAATAAGAACAGAAATCAAACGGAAAAAGGAGATGCGGATGATGCAAGCAACAAACCTGAAAACGAATCATCTGACCCAGCCTCTCGGCATAGATGCCGGGACGCTGTTTTTATCGTGGCAGTGCGCCGAAGGCGTGCGCCAGACCGCCTACGAAATTGAAGTAACTGCCGGAGCCGAAACGCTGTGGGCGAGCGGAAAGGCTTTGGGCAGTGTGATGCACACCGAAACGCCCAGCGCTGTACCGCCCAAGACGCAGGGACGGTGGCGCATCCGCCTGTGGGATGAAAATGACCAGCCCGGTGCATGGAGCACCGCTTCCTTCGAGACCGGGCTTGCACAGGCAGACTGGCAGGGCGTGTGGGTCTGCCCGGAGACAGAAGAGCCGGACATCGACTGCGCTGATGCCATCAACGCCTTTGCAAAGCCCAACTGGGAGCAGAAGCAGGCGGCGCTGGAAGCCTCCGGCAAAGGGCAGGCGCAGCCTTATCAGCCCCACCGCCCGGCAAGCTATCTGCGCAAAACGTTCACCGCCCCGGAGGGAGAAAGCAAGCGACTGTACATTACCGCTAAGGGACTGTATGCGGCATGGCTGAACGGCAAGCGGGTCGGCGATATGGTGCTTGCCCCCGGCAGCTTTACCGCAGACAAGCAATTGGGCGCACAGACCTACGATGTGACCGCACTTGTCCGTGACGGTGAAAATGAGCTACTCATCACATTGGGCGACGGCTGGTACCGCAGCACCTCCGGCGTGGATGGTGACCGTGACCTGTTCGGCAGCGAACTGGCTGTCCTGTTCCAGCTGGAAGTGAACGGCAAGGCGGTCTGCGTTTCGGATGACGACATGGAGGCCACCCAGTGCGGCCCGATTCGCCAAAATGATCTGCAGCAGGGCGAAGTGCACGATGCCCGGCTGGAAGAGGAGCTTTCCGGCTGGCATGGCGTAAAGACCGAGCCGAACTCCCTGCCCATCACCGGTATGAACACCGTGCCCATCCGGGAGCAGGAAGCCTTTGCGGGCAGGCTGCTGCGCACCCCCAACGGCGAGACCGTGCTGGACTTTGGCCAGAACATGGCTGGCTATGTGGAGATGAAGCTGACCGCCCACGCCGGGCAGAAAATCAAGCTGCTGTGCGGCGAAGCACTGGACGAGAACGGCAACTTTACGCAGGAGAACTTTCAGGACCGGAACCGCCACAAGGAGGGCGGCACGGCGCAGCTGCTGGAACTCGTTTGCAAAGAGGGCGAGAACCACTACAAGCCCAGCTTTACCATCATGGGCTTCCGGTACGCAAAGGTGGAAACGGACATCGACCTGACCGGCGCAGAGTTTACTGCCCACGCCGTCTATTCGGAGATGCCGGTCACCGGCAGCTTTGCGTGCGGCAATGCCGATGTGGATCAGCTGGTGAAAAACAGTGTGTGGAGCCAGAAGGGCAACTTCTGCGATATCCCCACCGACTGCCCCACCCGCGAGCGCGCTGGCTGGACTGGCGATATGGGGGTGTTCATCGAGACCGGCCTGACCCTGATGGACTGCTACCCGGTGGTGGAAAAATGGCTGGCCGAGTGCCGCCTGAACCAGTACCCGGATGGACGCATGGCAAACATTGCGCCGCCCACCAGCCGCCCCGGCTACATGACCCCCATGCTCTGCATGTCGGCAGGCTGGGGCGATGCCGCCATTCTGGTGCCCTACGCCCTTTATAAGCGCACCGGCGACCGCAAGATCCTTGCGGACAACTACGAGATGATGCAAAAGTGGTATGGTTTCCTGCTGGGCCGTGCCCAGCAGACCACCGAAGAACAGCAGACCGGGGCATACGCCAAGTACACGGTGCTGAACGGTCTGGACTACGGCGAGTGGTGTGAGCCGGGCATTACTCCCATGCAGGCGATGATGAACCCGCGCAAAAGCGTGGGTACGGCGTATCTGGCTTATTCCGGGCGACTTCTGGCGGAAATTGCGCAGGCGCTGGGCAAGGCAGAGGACGCAGCGCAGTACCGCGACACGGCAGAAAAGGCGGTAAAGGCATACCGCGCTGCCTTTACGGATAACGGAAAAATTACTTCGGACCGGCAGTGCGAATATGTCCGCGCCATTGCCTTTGCGCTGCTGGGCGAGGAGGAGAGCCAAGCCGCTGCGGATACCCTGAACCGGATGGTGGCGGAAAACGGCTACCATCTGAACACCGGCTTCCTTTCCACGCCCTTCCTCTGTGAGGTGCTGGCAAAGTATGGCCATGCCGACACCGCCTATAAGCTGCTGTTACAGGACACCGCTCCCAGCTGGCTCTATGAGGTCAAGCAGGGCGCTACTACCGTCTGGGAGACATGGACGGGCATTGACGCAAACGGCCACCCCAGCGAATCCCTGAACCATTACTCCTACGGTGCCATCTGCGGCTGGCTGTTTGGCGGTGTGTGCGGAATCCGTCTGGCAGGGGAGACCCTGACCATCGCCCCACCCCGAACCCGGCTCTGGGATGGGCAAAAGCAGTGTACGATTCCCCGGTGGGGCGCATTGAAAGCGGCTGGCAGTATGCAGGCGATGCCGTGACCTACACCATCACCGTGCCCTGCAATCTGACCGCAGAAGTCACCCTCCCGGATGGCAGAAGCCTGACCTTGCAGCCGGGCACCCACATTCTGTAACGCAAAAAGATCCCCCGCAAGACACAACGCCCCGTACCGGAAGGAGTAACCGGTGTGGGGCGTTGCTTTTATGGGGATAATGAAGAAGAAAATAATGAGAGAATGGCAGGTCAGAATTTTTGTGCAAGGTATTTTGCACTGAGCTGGAAGCTCTTGACAGGAGAGTTGTCCACCCAGTTGCGGTGGCTTTCCAGAATAACGGCATCCACATCCATGGCAAGGGCCTGCGCCATCAGGCTGTCCAGGTCCATGTTGCCGGTGCCCAGCTCCATGCTGTCGGTTTTCAGGATGGGCGTGATGGCGCTGCCGGTGATGCGGGTGCCCCGGTCGTTGATGTGCCACAGCTTCATGCGGGGACCAAGCCGCTGCATCCATGCCAGCGCGTTTGCACCGCCCTCGGTGAACCAGTAGCTGTCAAACTCAAAGTTGACAAAAGCGGGGTCGGTCTCTTCTAAGAGGATATCGTAGGCGCGCTTTTCCGCATTCACATGCCGCAGCTCGCAGTTGTGGTTGTGGTAGAGCAGATGGATGCCCTCGGCTGCCAAGGCTTCGCCGGCTTTGTTCAGCCGCTGCGCCAGTTCGTGCATGGCGGCTTCATCGCCGTAATCAAACCGGTACATCCCGGTGATGACCACATGCTGTGTGCCGAAGCTCTTGGCTTCCTCGGCCACTGCGTGGGCATCCCGTTCCAGAGAGCCTAGGTCGGTGTGCAGGCTGACCACCTGAAGGCCTGTCTCCTGCACCAGCTTGTGCCAGTCCAGATTGCCGCCCTTGCCCACCGGCATACCGGCGGCCTTGGTCAGCAGCTTTACCACAAAACCAATGGGGTGGATCATAAATCCACACAGTTCAATACCGTCGTACCCGGCGGCTTTCATGGCAGCAAGCGTTTCTCTTGCCTGCTGCTCGTTGCTCAGTACAGTGCCCAGCATAAATTGCTGCACGGCTTTGATGGGCATGGTTTACCCCTCCAGTTTAAAAATCTTACCCGGCGTGATGCCGTTTTCGTTAAAGCTGTCCACACAGACATAGTATTCCTGCCCGGCGGTCAGGGTGGAAAGGGTCACTTCGTCTGTGTCATACACCAGCCAACTCAGATAGAGCTTGTCGGGCGCAGCGCCGTAGCGGACATTGCAGCCCTGCGCGTTTTCGATGTGCTTCCAAGTGATCGTTGCATCCAGTGCATCTACGCGAGCCCCGGCGGCTTCGGCCTGTGCGGGCTTCGGGCCTTCGCCGTTGCCGAACACCCGCAGACCGCTGATGCGCAGCGCCTGTCCGTAGGGCAGTTCGCCGCCCGTCACCCGGACGTACCGGGCACGGATGCCGTCTGCATATTCGTAGTAGCCGTTGGAGCACTCGCGGGCAACATTTTCGCGCAGCGTCCAGCTCGCTCCGTTCACACTGGTCTCCACCGTGTAGTGGGAGATCTGGGGCCGGGTCTCGATGTGGCGGGTCTTGCGGTCATCGCCGTAGCTGTCGGCAGGGAAGTCCACCACCAGCTTTTCGTCCGCCATATTTACCTGAATGGCGCGGACATCACTCTCTTTGCCAAGATCCACACACAGCCATTCACCCGGCTCTGCACCGGCGGCGCTCCACCAGCTGCGGCAGTCCTCATTGACTGCCCATTCCGGGCTGCTGTTTTCTGCGGTGCTGGAGGCCGTGACCGGCTTTTTGTAGCTCAGCAGCATCCATTCCGGCTGCTGTCTGGCGGCATCAAAGCGGTCTGCCGGGATGCGGTGGGGGTAATCGGAAAAGTTCTGGTTGCAGTAAAGCACGCCGTCCTTGTCGAACCCGGCAGGGAACAGCCCCACCCGGCGCTCAAAGTCATAGTTGACGGAAATGCGCATGGTGGAGGCGTGCCACCAGTTGCCGTAGGTGTCAGCAATGGTGCTGCCGTGGCCTGCACCGGTGATGAATCCACCGGGCTTTGCGGAAAACGGATTGGATGCCTGCCGCACAAAGGGGCCCAGCGGAGAACGGGAGGTGTATACACCGTCGGCGTAAGTGTTGTACTGGGTGCCAGGGCAGGCGTACTGCAGATAGTAGGTGTCGCCGTGCTTTGTCATGAACGCACCCTCAATGTAGGGCTTGCCGATGGCGTTGAACATGGCAGTCAGGCTTTCGGCACTCAGGCCGGGGATGTTTGCCATCTGCGGCGGCAGATTCAGCTTGCCGGTCTTGGGGTCATAGAACTGCTTCATGGACTGGTACAGCACGCTGGCTTCCCGGTCCACGATGCCGTTGTTGCCGGGGCGTTCGTAGCCAAGGGTAGTTTCATTGCCGAAGATCAGCTCCTGCTTTTCACCGATGGGGGTCAGGGTGTCCGGGTCCAGTTCCACGCCGTAGATGGGGGCAATATTGGAACAGCCCCAGTAGAAGTACACCCGGCCATCGTCATCGCAGAACAGATCCGGGTCCCAGAAAGCAAAGGGCGCAGAAACCTCGGTAAACGGCTCGGTCAGGGGGTCAGCGGTGCGCAGGATGGGGCAGTTGCGCCCCTTGCGGCTGGCGCAGAAGTAGAGGTAATTGCCCACCTGCCGCACATCCGGTGCGTAGTCATAGATCAGCAGGCCGGGGTCTGCATGGAAGTCCCAGCTCAGCAGATCCTCCGAGCACCAGAACCCTGCCGACATGGAAACGAACAGATAATATCTGCCTTTGAAGTACACCAGCGTCGGGTCTGCGCCCTCCCGGAAACCCGCTGTGCGGGGGCCTTCCTTCATGTGCTGGTAGCGGTAGCCCAGATCAAGGGGGTTGCAATAGGTCTGTTTCATCGAAGCTTACTCCTTGGCAATGCCCTGCAATACACGGTTCAGCTGCTTGATGTCCTCTTCCGAAGTGCCCGCCTGCATCAGCATGGATTGAATGGTCATCCGCTGCATGGCACGCTCCATCATGGCCACCAGAGCCGGATTGTCCTTCACGGCGGCAGCAACGTCTCCGCGGGAAGCAGCGGCCTTTTCCCGGATCTGCTTCAGGATGGGACCGGCTTTCGGGTCTGCCATGGCGGCAGCCATGTTGTCCTTCACCGACCAGCAGCTTTCGTCCAGCTCGCCGTCAAACCAGTTGGTCACGTTCTTGCGGTTGTCCATGGCGTAATCCGGGTTGGGGGCGTCCACCTTGTTCACCAGGATCACGCTGCTGTGCTCGCCGGAGCGTGCCTCAATGCTGTGCTTGCCGGTAATGGGCAGCTGGAAGGTGAACACCTTGTCACCCTGCTTGGTCTCCACCAGCTGACCGTCCTTGTACAGCGAGACCTCTGGCAGATTGGAGTAGACCTTGATCTCGGTCACATCCTCGGCGCGGTCCACATAGCGGCTGCCGCACAGGTGCACGAACGGCTCCTTGCTCCAATAGGCCTTGTAGAGATAGAAGGGGTCTTTTTTCAGCTTGCGGTCAAAGGTGACAAGTCCCTTCTGGTTTTCGCCGTGCTTGCCGCCCTCATCGCGGCCATCGGCGGCAAAATCAAACATATTCCACACATGAGTCGCCCACAGCCAAGGACGGTCGGCGATCATCTTTGCGATATGCTCATGGTAAATGCACTGGTAGCTCTCGGTATAGTCGCCCTTTTCCGGGTGGCTGCTCTGGTACTGGGGGTTGGCATCTGCGCCATACTCCGAAAAGCCGATGCAGCGGTCAGGGTAATCGGTATGGTATTTGTCAAAGAACTCGTCGTTCTGCTCCAGTTCACCCAGATACCAGCCGAAGTAGAGGTTGTAGCTGTTCACATCGGGAATTTCCAGAATAGGACTGGTGGTCTCCAGCATAAACACGTTTGCCATGGTGGTCTTGCGGGTGGGGTCCAGCTTGTGCGCCAGCTCGTTCAGCAGACGGTGGTTTTCCAGCAGATCCTCGTTGACCGCAGAGGCGGCGGTGATCTCGTTAGAAAGGCCCCACACGGCAATGCAGGGGTGGTTGTAGTTCTGGACGATCAGCTCTTCCATCTGGGTCAGGGTGTTGGCACGGCCGTTGGTCATGTGCATGGTGATGTAGGGGATCTCTGCCCAGATGACAAGACCCTTTTCATCACACAGGTCGTAGAAATACGGTGCGTGCTGATAGTGTGCCAGCCGGATGGTGTTGGCGCCCATTTCCAGAATGATGGAGATATCCTCCTCCATCATTTCTTTGGTCAGGGCATTGCCCATACCCTTACGGTCCTGATGGCGGGAAACGCCGCGCAGGGGATAGCTGCGGCCGTTCAGGATAAAGCCCTTCTGGGGGTCAAACTCAAATTTCCGGCAGCCGAACCGAGCGGAGGTCTCCTCGCCATTGTCCAGCTTGGCAGATACGGTGTAGAGGAAGGGGTCGTCCACGCCATCCCACAGATGGGCGTTGTTCAGCGTGAAAACAACCTTTGCAGTGCCGTTTTCCACCGGGGCGGTGATGCTCTGGCCTTCCAGCGCAAAGGATACGCTTTGTGCGCCGATCGCAGCAGCTTCCAAAGTAACTTCAACGGTCTTGGCGGCAAGGTCGGTGACGATAGGGGTCACCTTCAGCGCCGGTGCGCCATTAGCGGGCAGGGCGAAGTGCTCTGCCGGGACGATGTGCAGGGTCACATCCCGGTAAATGCCGCCGTAGAAGGTAAAATCGGCTTTCTGGGGATACACGGTGTCGTTGTCGCAATTGTCCACGCTGATGGCCAGCAGGTTCTCGTCTTTCAGGTGGTCGGTCAGGTCCACCCGGAAGGTGGAGTAGCCGCCCTTGTGCTCGGCCAGTTTTTCCCCGTTCAGGTAAACGGCGGCGGTCATGGCTGCGCCGTCCAGCTGCAGAACAGCCTTGCCGCCTGCCGGGATGGCGGGCTTTGTCAGGGCCAGTGTATACCAGCAGGTGCCGCGGTAGTAATCGTTGCCGCCGTCCTGACCGTCCACCGCGTTCCATGTGTGGGGCAGGGCGATGGCCTCACCCATAACAGCGGTGGGGATGCCGGGGTTCTCCTTGGTAAAATGCCAGTCGCTATGATTCAGCAGGATGGTCTTGCTCATGGTAAAAACTCCTTTGTGAAAGATAGATCAAATCAGCAAAGACCGAAAGAGCGTATGAGCCCTTTCGGTCTTTGCAGGGTGTTACTGCATATGTTCTGCAATTACTTCATGACGAAGGGCGTCTTTCTTATCTGCGATGCGCTTCTGGACGTTGACCATTTC
>CEBV01044742.1_pt1 | contig 25850 bp, 29 predicted proteins | sample 554741 | NCBI WGS metagenome assembly CEBV01 (sample SAMEA3182070, study PRJEB8094) | gut metagenome | biome: human; feature: gut; material: Stool; isolation source: human stools | place: Canada | collected 2011-11-22 | reverse complement strand
ATGTATGTTATACTAACAATAGTAAGAAAAACATTTTACAAACCAAATAAGAGAGGTAAATATAATGAACTACGATGAACTTCTTGACGTGATTAAAAATGCTTACAAAGATGGCTATAACGCGTTTGGCGTCCGTGTTATTCCCAATGATAATGATGTTGATGCAGCTAATATCTATGTTGGTGCTGATGTCCGTGACAGCTATGATTGGGACTTTGAAGTCGATCGTTCCACTTATAAAACTACCGGAGAAACGCTTGGCGGGGCGTGCTGCGTCGGGTTCAGAGACGATTATCTTGACACAGAGATGGACGAAGAAGACAATGAAGAATGCCTGAAAGAGCTGAAACGTATCATTGCCAAATCGGCTTGCTATGGCGACCATAATGTAGTTCTGATCGGGGGCAAAGACCACGGCGAAAACGGCTGGGATGACGGAGAGCTAATTATTCCGAACGCAAAGATTCTTGCCATCATTAACAAGTAAGGTGGGGTAAAAAGTGGCACGGCTTGATCTTACTGGGCGGCGATTTGGCCGTCTTAGAGTTCTAGGAATGCAAGAGATGGATTGCGGAAATTGGTCGCGGGTCTGGCTCTGCCGCTGCGACTGCGGAAGATTATGCAACGTCCGGCAAGGCAATCTTATCTACAAGATTGTGCAAAGCTGTGGCTGTCTGCGCGGGAAAAATTTTTTGAATAACGATAATTACGGAACGGGAAAAAATAACACGTCTGGAATAACAGGGGTGTGTCCCGGCCCAAATGGAATGTGGATCGCTCAAATTGGATATAATGGAAAAATATATAATATTGGGTCGTTCAAGACAAAAGAACAGGCAGCCGATGCGCGATACTTGGCGGAGCAAAAATGCAAAGCGGATTTTCTTAAACAACGTGTAGATTTAGAGGAAGAGCCGCAAAGATTTGACTGCCAGTTCAAAGTTACGCCGCTACAGGCGCAGTGGTTGCACGAACATTTCGGGGGAAACGCCGAAATTTGCGCTGCTGTACGCAGCCTTATGATTCAGAATTCAAGGCGAGTAGTCTATGTTCCGCAGCCGAAGCCATCCGAACGCACGATTATGTTCACGCTCTCGCTCTACAGTGGTGAAAGAGAACTGCTTGACGCGCAAACAACTAACTTGCGCGAAAAGCTTGGGCGCGAGCGGATTGCCCGCTCAGAGGCGTTGAACTGCTGCATTGCGAAGCTGTACCCAGATTATGGAGATCTATACAGGGTCCCAAATCCATCAAGGCGTACAAGGCACAGTTCTAATCCGGATTCACCGTTTGTGCGTGCCATAGCAGAATCAGGAATGTCGATCAAAGACCTCTCAAGTGCTACCGGTATATCCACGTCCGCTCTGTATAGTTATACCTCCGAAAGAATCACCCCAACCGCCGAAACTGTCCAAAAAATATCGGCAGCCCTTGGTTGTGATGCTAATGCGCTTCCCACTTGCGCGCGTGTAAAATCCGTCCTTTCAAATCAAGATTCCGAAATCGTCAAAGCGATGAATTACTCAAATATCACAGTAAGCGAGCTGTCAGAGCGGACTGGAATAGCCAAAAACCAGATATATGGATACATTAAAGGATACCGTGCTCCCAGACCAGCCACGCTAAAAAAAATTGCTGAAGCTACTGGTTACCCGTTAGACATTCCAGAACCGAAGCAAAAGCAACCGAAGCCACCGATCTCATCGTCCAGAAATGCCAATCACCCATTGATGCAGGCGATCAAATCCGCAGGCTTAACTGTCCAAGATGTTGCATCTGCTGCGGGGATTTCAAGGGCCTCGTTATATTACTACATGGACGGGACGTTTGAACTCAGAGAGGAAAATCTTCAAAAAATAGCTGATTTTATCGGATGCTCTGTTTCCGATCTGAAAATAACTAAAAAATAAAAAGGCCTCTTGCAATAGTCTAAATTGCAAGAGGCCTTTTTTAGCCTAATTTACTTTTTATTGCTCGAACTCTCCGATTAACCGTCCTTTCGCTACAATACAGCTCTGCCGCAATGTCGGCATTGTGCATCCCGCGCCGCCGCAAATCCAACACGGCGTGTTCGTCATCGGTCAGGTCAAAACAAAGGTCATCATAGTCGCTGCGACTCATTCGGAAGTCAAACTTACTTCCCATTGCCAAAGCCCTCAAGAATCTGCTTGAACGCCTGGTGCAAACCGGTGGATGCCAGCCCGCTTGCAAGGCCGGACAAAATCACGGTAGCGGTAATTTCAGGCCAATTCATCCAGCAGGCCAGCGCAACACCAAGCACTGCGCAAATCGTGGGAATATACCGGTTGTCAACATCCTTAATCCACTGCTTGACAATCCAGCCAACGCACAGGCAGATGCCAACAATCACGGGGATCATGTATTCGGATAGAAAAGAAATATCCATTTTGCTTTCTCCTTTTTTTAGCCGATCAGATGCTTCTGCAAGGCTTCCTTTGCCTTCTGCATCTGGTCAATGTTGTTTCCGTCAAGGTTGTGGTCAAGCAGGGCAAGCAGTGCCTGCATGGTCACGTGCTGTCCCTCGTCCATGCGGTCAAGCCGGTGTTTGTCGTTTTTCAAGAATCCCTCAACCGCTGAAACGCGGCCCTCCAACTGTGTAATGCGTTTGTCCTGGTCGGCCTTTGGCTTTTTTACTGCGGTGATTACTTTGCTGATAGCCACGCCCCCGGCATACAGTCCGGCAGCAGCCCCCGCCGCATAAATCAAAAACGCCCAGGCTTCCGCAAGTGTAAACGAGAATACATGCTGCATCGGCATCACACCTCCACAAATTTAGCGTGATACGCCTTATCATTGTCCAGCCCGTATTTCTTGGCGATGAGGTAGAACTCCATCGCCGCAGCGTTCGGCAGTACGATGTGATCCAGCCAGACCTCCTGATGCGTCGGCGCGGCGGGCTTGTCCTCTTTGATGGCGGCATCGTACCGTGTCAGGTTGAATTGTTTCACGACCGCCAGCAGACTGGACGTGTAGGTCGGGCTTGTCGCCCAGCCGTCGGCGCGGATGTACTCGCACGCCTTGTTGATGTCGGTACAGCCGACAAGGTTCGAGTAGCGCGGCATCGTCGTGAGCTTTTTGATGTAGTCCTCGACGCAGGCGACCATCGTATCGTAGGCGCGGAAGCCAGCCGTGATGGTGATGTACTTGCTGCCGTCCCACTCTTTGGTCTGCTTGTTATAGACCTTTCCAGTCCAGTTGCTGGCCTTGATGCCGAACAGGTTGTTCGCCTGTACTGCAAGCTCACTCGTGCCGTAGGCGCTTTCAAGGCAAGCTTGCGCAATGCACAGCGACGGCAAAAGATGCGCGTTCAGGCAGCGGCTTTGGCACTTCTCGGCCATCACGTCGATGAACGTCTGCTCCTGCGTTTTGGCGGGTGCAGCGTCGGCCACGTCGCCCTTTAGGCGCGTTGTGACCTGCGCCGCAATGTCGGGGAACTTGCTCTTGAGATAAGGACCGGGGCAGGCCGTGGCGGCGTAAAAGCAGTGCATCGTGAGCGATCCGTTCTTGTCGCCGGTATAGGTCAGTTCCTTGATGCCGTTTCGGCGGCAAATGTCGGTGCAAAGGTCGAGCAGCGCGGCATACGCCTTGTCGCTGACGTGCCAGTCCGGTGCGCCGCTGTCGTTAGCGACTTCGATAGTAATGGCCCGGTGGTCGTTCCACGGACTGGACGAACACCAAGAGCGGTCCGCCTCGTGGCAAAACAAGCCGATGCGACCGCTGCTTTCGATGGCGTAGTTTGCGCTCATCTGGCGAGAGGTTTTACCGACAAGAGCGCCGAAAGCCTCAAGCGTTGTGTTGCCAGCCATGTGGTGTACGGTAATCTTGCTGATGGGCTGGCTCCTGGGCCGGTTGCAGTTTGGGCTGATGGCTGTGTAAACGGCCAGTGCAGAATCACTCATTCTCGTCCTCTCCCTTCCCGTTCGACAGTTCCTCGTCCATTTCGGGCGACAGAATCATTTTATCATTCATCGGTTTCACTCTCCTTTTTATTCCACAGACAGAACAGGCCACTCCACCGCGTAGGGCCTGTCGGTAGGTCTTCCAGTCGGCATTCACCGTTTGAAAGTCTCATGATTTGTTGTCCTTTCTGTTTGTTAGTCGGCTAAAGCACCATCAAGAAAACGTACGTGTGCGTATGCAGTGCTTAACATGATATTCTCCTTACTGCGTGATTTCCTCAGCGTTCGCCTTGTCCTCAGCGTCCAGAGCGTCGTAGTACGCCTGTGCCAGAGTCTCCACCTCTGCAATGTCGTCCTCCGTCAGCAGACCACTGTCCAGATGGGTGTACGCCTTGTCCAACCAGTATGCCACGTCACGTCCGGAGGCGATTTCCCGCTTGATAGAGCGCAGGGTCAGGTCGTGCCGGGCTTTGGATTTAATTGCCATATGCTTTCCCTCCTTTAGGTAGCGGTCATGGATGCAATGGCATCCTCAAGCTTTTTGATTGCAATGTTCACATCGCGCTGATATTCCAGCTTTACCCCTGCGCCGTCGCTCGCTTGCACCACGGTGTCGGGCGCGTAAGCGGTGAGGGCTTTGTAAGCAGCAATTTCAGCAGGGGTGAGCGGAGTTTCGATGGGGGTGGCGAGGGCGTAATAGACTTTGCCCAGCTGCTTTTTGCAAGACTCGTTGAGCTGGCCAGAAATATCAGCCGCAATCAGATACAAGAATGATCCATTTACCGTGTTGTGAAACCACGGTAAGCTAGTAAACGTACTAATTGCGTATGTTTTTTGTCCATTGGAATGCAAGGCGATTGGTAATCCTCTTAGCGAAAGATTGGTGTAGGCGCCGGATTGTTCAAACTTAATGTTTTCACCGTCAACATCAACCTTGTAAACCCTCTGCACCTGCACCCCTCTCTCCAAGTCCACTTCATCGCAAATCCATTGCTGCCCATTTTCATCCGTGTAGTTGCCGCCGGACGTGACAGGGATGCCGGGTAAACCGGTGGGGGTGGGCAGGGTGAGGAGCTGTTCACGGTAGGGGGAGTAGGCGGTGGCGGTTGTGCCAAGTTCAAGCTGAACTTTTACGCCAGTGAGATTGTATGTTTGTCCTTGAGTGACGATGAAAACTATTCTGGTTGCCATATCAGACATTTTATCGGCGGCACCTAAAGAAAGAATAACGCTCCATGTTTCTGATACAAGTTTCACTTTTGGAGATGTGATGCTAGATGATAAAATCACCACACCGGATGCAATAAATGGTGGGATGTCTAACTTGGCGTAGCCAGAACTAGTCGCCGTTCCTGAAATCGATATTAACCCATCTTTTGCAGTAACCGTTACACCTCTAGCGGTCCCTGACTCGTCAGGAATATTCAGCAGATTCTTCCCTGTCGCTTTCACCGTCACGCTCCCTCTGTCACCAGCGCTCACGATAGGCACAGGCGCATCAGGCGTGGGTGTCCCGTTCTGCGTGCTCTTTCCGTACACACTCAGCCCACACAGTGGTGCAGCAAAGGCGTCATCACAGCTTACCGGGTTGCCTGTCTCACTGCCAACAAGCACATTCTGGCGCTTCCGCAGCGCGGCAATCTGCGTCATGGACTCCTTGATGCTGTTGGCAGTGCTGTCGGCATCTGCCGCGCTCTTTGCAGCTGCATCTTCACTGGTCTTTGCAGCTGCGAAACTGTTTGCGGCAGCAGCCTTGCTAGCCGCAGCATCTTTCTGTGCAGCCACCGCAGCCGCTTTTGCATCTGCTGCCCCTGAAGCAGCATCACTGGCAGTCTTAGCGTCACCGGCAGCAGCAGTTGCACTCCCGGCAGCAGCAGTTGCACTGTTGGCCGCAGCGGTGGCGGACTGGCCCGCGCTGGTTTCGGATTCCTTGGCAGCAACGGCGCTTTTGGCAGCGGCAGTGGCCTTTGCCGCGGCGTTGCTGGCTGCGGTATCGGCGTTTGCTTTGGCCGTTTCTGCGGCTGTCTGAGCGGCTTTGGCAGCGCTTTCGGATGCTGCTGCGCCTTGAGCAGATTTTCCCGCCGCCGCCTCCGATGCCTTTGCTGCCGTGGCGCTGGATGCCGCCGCATCGGCGCTGGATTTTGCCGCCGCTGCCTGTGTCGTCGCAGTGCTTGCGGATGTACTTGCACTGCTGGCGCTGGATGCAGCGGCCTTTTGTGCCGTTTTGGCGGCAGTGGCAGACTGGCCCGCGTCGGTTTCGTATTCCTTGGCGGCAACGGCACTGCGGGCGGCATCATCGCGGGCAGCTTCGGCCTGGCTCTTGGCATCTACAGCGCCGTCCCGCAGTGCCTGCATCTGGGCAAGGGCCTGGGCGTTCTCGCTGGGAGTGGCGGTGCTGTTGGCACCGGGCACCTGCGCGTGATCCAGCACTACGTAGGGCAGATTGCAGCTGATGCGCTGTACACCGTCCTGCACGCCCCGGAACGTGATGGTTGCGTACTTGGATGCTCGCATACAAGCTTCCGGAGGGACGGGGACAAGGCCGTCTGCGTCTACCAGCATGGTCACGCCCTTATCGTTGGGCGTGTTGTGGAAAGTTGCATCAATCGCAAGCCCGCTCCACGTATCGTCAAGTGTCACATGCAGCTGCTCGATACCGTAACTGTCATAAGTGCCAAGCGATAAATTTCCGGGTCTAACACTGTATCCTTTCAGCTGTACTTCATGCAATGCCATTACACGCCCTCCAATCTGGATTTAACCGCATCCATTCACTGCCTTAATACGGCGGTTTTTCTTCCTCTGTTTTCGGAGGTTCGATGTTTGCCGCCGCGGCTTCTTCGGCTGTCATATTCTCCCGCACGGCGTTCAAAACGTTCTCCAAAATCAACTCTGTGACGGCAAACGGCAGCCTTGCTTCATTAATTGCAGCAATAACTTTGCGTTTGCAATCTTTAATGCGTTTGTTGTCAGTCATGGTTTTTTCTCCTTTACAGTCGTGCGTTTACAGCGTTTTTCAGGGTTGCAATGGCGGTCAGCAGATCATCGTCCAGGGCTACAAAAGATGCCCGGTTGTTCTGGCTGGTGATGTTGCCGTCACTGTCTAATTCGGTGTAAGCGTAAGATACGCGCTCGCCCTCTGCGGTGGTAACCACCGCAACGCTGGTCAGTTTTTTCATGCCTCGTTATCCTCCAATTTCAACAGATTTTTGGTATTTAGTTTTGCGTTGGTATCAATCAACAAGCTGTTCGCAGCGTCAGCACTGGAATCCAGCGCACGGGCGGCGGTAATTGCGGCCAAATCTTCGCCTTCCGGCATGGGAGCAGGATAATTGCACTCGCTGGGTTCGGCGTACTCGCCCTCATAGCCCTTTTGTGCCGCCATAGCCATCCATGAAAATTTCTGTCCTGGATTGCCATGTATAACGGCATACTGGCCGCAATCCTCAGCCCACAGGTGGCCGGTGCCATCGCAGTCCGTCAGCAGCCAGGTCAGCTGCCCGTGCTGGGCGATGGTCTCCGCATAGCGCGGGTCAAGGGCAATCAGGCACCAGCCTTCGGGGCCGCACTGGCCCTTGCCCCAGTCCGCAAAGGTTGGCAGCGGCGTCTCAAATGCGGCCATTTTAAGCGCGCCGAAGCTGGTAGGCACCACACGGGACTTGCTGCCCCACGCGTTCAGGTTCCGGCAGTTAAGCGTTCCGCTTACGCCAACGCGGGTCGTGTTAAAATCGGCATCGCTGTCATCGCTTCGGTTGTAGGTGATCTGCATTCCAACGTAAGATGTGGGGTCAAGTCCGTTGACCCAGCCGTACTTGGCGTACTTGCTGCACGCCCCAATGTAGGAGCTGCCAGCCTCAGAGTACAGCACGCCGGTCAGACCGATGCTGCCGGTGTTGATGGTGGCATACCATGCGATGTGCCGGTTGTCCAGAAATACACGCTCACCGGCCTCGGTGCCCATGCGAATCCAGGCGTTGTCCAGGTCGTACACGGTGGTGTAATTCAGGTTGTGAATCTGCCCGGTCGTGATGTTGCCGCCGTTGATAATGGTCTTATCCTGGTTCCAGGTACTCAAATCCGAAAATGTCACCACGCCGGATAGGTTGATCTGTGCGCTGGTGATCTCTGTTCCGCCTGCCGTCAGCTTGATGGTGCTGCTGGTTCCGCTGGTGGAAGCCGTCAGCTTGATGGTGTCAAATGTCTGTTTGATCTCGGTTTTGGTTTCGTTGGCGGTCAGATAGTCGCCTGTGCTGGCCGTCCAGGCAGTTGGGGCGTTGCCCATCTGCACCATGGGGTGCATGATGGTCAGATCGTTGGTAACGGTGGCGTTATCGTCGGCTGTGCTTACAAACAGACCGTCTGCATAGCCGTCCGCGGTCGCCGTAAAGGACGCCCAGCGCAGCTTCCAACCGTTATCCAGCTCAATGTCCTGCTTCGCATTTTTGAATGCATTGCCGTAATAACTTTTTGCGCCGCTGCTGTTCTTGGTCTCAAACTGCAAAAACAGGCTGTCCGTGCCGGAGTTGAGTTTGTACAGCACGGATGCGCAATAGGTCATGCCCTTGGCAATCACCAACGTTTTGTCCGCGCCAAAATGGAAGCGGGTGTTCTGCGCCCTATTGGTCACTCGGACGGATTCACCATCAATGGTGTAGCTGCCCTTTCTGTTCAGGTTATTGCCGCCTGCATCCAGGGTCGCATTGTTCCAGTCATCGGTGCCCGCGATAATATTGTTGCCGCCGGTGATCCGCTGCGTTACCGTCTGAGTAATGCTGTCAGCTTTCTGGTCAATCGCGGATACTGATTCTTTAACGGTTTTGAATTCCTTCTTGGTGTTGTCCAGGTCGTTGGAAATGGTTGTGGTGGTTTCTTTCAGGCTGCGGACTTCGGTTTTGATTTCATCCGCCGATTGGGAGATCAGGCTTTTGGCACTTTTCTCTGTTATGTAGTCGCCGGAGCTGGCGTTCCACGCGGTGGGCGCGTTGCCGTATTGCAGCATGGGGTGAAGCAGCGCAAACTTATTGGTGCAGTTGTCATTGCTGTCGAAATCGGCTTTTTTCAAAACACCGTTTTGGCCGGGGGTCCATGTACCATACCGCAGCACCCAGCCGTCTGTCTGCTTAATTTCGAGCTGGTCAGCGGTTTTTATGTAAGCAATGTAATATTTGCCATTATCGCCCGTAAACGTAATGCCAAGCCGCAGCGCATCGGTGCCGGAAATGAGTTTGTACATAACGGACAGGCATAATGTGACGCCTTTTATAATGCGAGTGCCCATGGTGTTGAACATAAAATACCCGTTGGTGTTCGCATTGGTTATTGTTGCGCTGCCATCATCGCCATACACAACGCTGCTGCCAGGGCCGCCAGAGAGGGCGTTCTTGAAGCTCTCACTGCCCAGGATCAGGTTGCCGCCGCCGGTGATTTTGGTGTCTTTTTTCACCTCAGAGGAAAGCCCGTCCACCGTTGCTTTCAGGTCGGTGTACTTGCCGGTCAGGTCGCTGGCCTTTACTTCCAGGCCGTCCACGCTGGTCTTGATCTCCAGCATCTTGCCGGTCAGGTTCTTGTAGCTCTGGCTGTTCACGGCGCTGGAACTTTCCCGGCTGGCGCTACCCACGCTCTCAAAGCTTGCCTTGCCGGAAGAGATTGTGGCGCTCATCAGGTAGGTGTCGAACTCCCGCCCGCGTGCGTCCTTAACGTGCACGATCTGCCCACAGGCAAGGCCGGAACTGCTAGGCACCGATACTTTGCAGGGGGTGTACGTCACGCTTTTCAGCACGTTGTACAGGTTCTGGGCAACGGTTTTCAGGTTGGCTTCGGTTCCGGTTGTCAGCAGCAGGTTGCCCTGCACTGCATAGGTGTTGGTGGCAGTGGTGCTGTCGGGGTAAATCACCCCCACGTCACTGTCCGACTGCCGGATCTGGACTTTCTCAATGGCCTTGACGGTGTAGTCCTCGTAGCTCAGGCTGTCAGCATAGTAGGCGGTGCTGTTGCTGGCACCGTCCGGGGTGATTTTAGCAGTGCTGCGCTTGTCTGTGTAGGTCAAAAATTGCAGCTTGCCGTCTGCATTCATGTGGGCGTAGCAGCCTGCCGCTTCCGCCGCCCAGGAGATAATCTGTCGGCAGGTTAAATCGTCCGCGTAGAACGCCTGCACGCTGTAGCTGCCATTGATGGGCAGGCTGCTGCTGGCAAGCGCGACCCCTGCCCGCTGGCAGGCCAGCTGAACCAGCTGCCAGATGGTTTTGGGGAACTGCGCCTGATTGGCCCGCAGCCAGCCGGAGAAGTCCGCATCCAGCTTGGACATGGTGTCATAGGCCACTACTTTATAAACCATGCTTGTGCCGGATATTTCCCGCATAAGCCCCTGATAATTTGGCTTTTCGCAATAATATATGCCGACTTTTGTTTTTGTGCCACTGTCATTCACCCAGTACAACGTAAGCACATCGCCTTTTGCAATAAGATTATCATCTTGCGCAAGGTATTCGACCTCTATTTCGTCTGTGCATGCGCTTCCAATCGTGAATTCCTGGCCTGAATTCAAGGTCTGCGTCAATGTGCAAGACAAAATAAGGGAAGAATCAATCTCTGTCCCATCGCTTTTGACAATCAGGTTTTTCAGCATTGATTCTTCCCTCCTTTACATCTCTACCATGTCAAAGGAAACATCGGTGTATAATCCGCCCTCGCTTGAACACAAGGTTTCGTTGTACAGTTCATATTTGCAATCACCTGTATAAGCAGACATCGTGCATGTCTTTCCCCTGTCTCTGAATGTTGCGGTATATTCCTTGCCCTGAACAAGCCCCACAAGCTCGTCCATTTCGTTCCCTGTCATGGCATTGTATTTGATTGTGACTTTGCGCAAGTCCCGGCGTATCCAATCAATGTGCATCACGCCGTCCTCTGTGCGGCCGCTGTTGGAGCCGACATAGTTCTCATGCGTGATTTCACACCCCTGCGGATTGTACAGCGCAGTTCCGTTGACCGCCCAGTAACCTTTTGTGTCTTTGGCATTGAAGCTCATATCTTCCTCTTAGAAAGCGGGGCTTCCCGTTCTGATTTGTTCTCGGTGTGCTTCATCCTTAACGGCGCGGAATACCTCTCTGCCGTTGATAAAAACTTTGGTATCGCTGTTGCGCTCCATAATAGTGCCAAGCGCACGAATTGCTGCAACAACGTCTGCGGAGCCATTTCCGGTGCGGTATGCCTGCGCAGAAGAAAACTGCTTCCCGGATACTTCGACATCGTGTTTTGAAACGACTGTGCCCTCTGCGCTGACATTGACAGGTGCATCCGTAAGTTCCTTTTGCATAGAAGCACTAAGCCCTGCAACCTGGCGGATAACGCTGTTCTTGTTCCGTTCAATGCCGGACGCAAACAGTTTCATCATGTCAGGCATCCAGGTGTCAGCATCAGCCAAAGGGCCTTTATCAGGAACAGAAAAATGGAACCGTTCACTAATCCATTTCGCCGCATCTTCAAATCCCGATTTAAGGACTGTCCACGTATCGACAAAGCTATCTACAAAAGAGGAAGCGAAATCGCTACCCCATTGTTTTGCCTTCTCTGGAAGGCCGGACAGTGCATTGCCGGAACGGGTTGCCGCATCTTCAACGCCAGATGCGGCATTACTTGCAGAATCTTTTACCGTTTCCGCATTTCTTCTTGCACCAGAATTGATATTGTCAAAACTTGCCGCATAAGTGCTTGCTGTATTGTTTGCACTTTGGGTCATTCGTTCTTTTGCGTTTTCTGCCGCACTACTCATTTGACCTGTGCTACCCTGTACGCTTTGTGCCGCAGCCGAATAGCTGGAACTGATTGTTGCAGCGGAATTTGTAGCAGACGTTGTTATATTACTGTTGGCACTTGTTACTGTTCCGGCAGTCTGATTTGCAGAATCTCTTACCTGCGCCATAGAAGTATCAACCTGATTTGTAGATCTTGTTACAGAATCAGCCATATCAAAGTTCCCGCTTTTGATATCCACAAGTTTTTGGGTGTAGGTATCAATCGCAGAATTGGCATTTGTAAGGGCTTCTTGCTGCGCCTGAACGTCACTTGTTGCGGTTTCGTAGGCTTCGTTCGCTTTGCTCAAAGAATCGGACAAAGCGTTATATTGCGCATCGAGACCCAAATCAGCCAGCATTTCACCCCATGTGGAAAGACCGTTACGATAATTGCTAAGTGCCGTTGTTGCTGTATCGACTGCTTCCTTGCTCGCAGCAAGGCGGTCATTGGCGGCTGCAAGGTCTTGTTCCGCCTGAATCTGCGCCTTATATGCACTTTCCAACAAATCCTGCGCTGCTGCGGCGTATGCGGCCTTTTCAAGGCTTTCGATAAGGGCGTTTACATCGTCACGAGTTTCAAGCACCTTTGTTCCGGTTTCGTCCATGTGCAGCTGCAACCCTTCCAGGCCCATACCATTAAGGTATTCTACCTGGGACTGGAGCTGCTGCACTTCAAACGCGGATTTGTTCGACTTTTCGCTTAAATCGAAAATCGAATCGACAAGGGTTTGAACGCCTGCATACTTTGTTCCGACATCAGAAAAGCTTTGAATTTTTTCGTTAAGTTCCTGCTGGTTATCCGTTGCCCGCTGAATACTTGCGGTGGACTGGTCGATCATGTAATTCAAGGTCTGGCAGAACTGGCTTTCGTTCGCCATTTCCTGCCCGGCTTCCTGCATTGCACTCCTGTATCCCAAAAACGCACCGGCTGCCGTTCCCACCGCTGCAATCACTACACCAACTGGGCCAAGCACAATGCCGCCGATCGTCCCAAACAGGGCAAATGCAGCCACACAGTTTGTTGCGGCGGTTTTCAAATCCATTGCCCCCTGCCCGAATTTTTTCATTGCATCATAAGCAGTGACAAAGGTTCCTACCGCCACAGCAACGGCAGTAGCTACTTTCGCCCACACCGGGAGTGCGCTTCTAAACGATTGAAGCCCCAAAGAAAAAGACCTCAAAAAACCGGCCCCGTACTCCAGCGATGAAACAAAAACTCCCGCAGCTTTTTTCAATGCTTCAAAGACAGCGCTTCCCGCAGCGGCTTTAGTAATAAAATCCTTGAACTTTTTCAGGAATTTGCTGACAGCTCCAACGGCAAAAGCCGTTAATATAGCAGCGCCAATACCTTTTATAAGTGGCATAAACGGTTCAAGCACTTTTTTGATGTTCTCAAAAGCCTTTTGTAGCTTTTCAACCCATTTCGTAACCTTGCTGTTTGCAAGGTTGGCGAACATGTCATAGCTCGGAAGGCCAATGTCACCTAATCCGCTTCCACCTCCGCCACTACCGCCACCACCGCCGGATGACTGGTCTGGTGCTTTATTGAGTTCATCGAATCCGCCGATCAGGTCATGCACAGCTTTTGCCGCAGAACTTGCGCTCCCACCGACATCATCAAGCCCGCTGCTAACGCCCTGTGCAGCACTTACGCCGGAACTCTGAAAATCGCCCCACTGAATCGTATGCCCAAAAAGCGATGCAATCGCGCTGATTGCCATTCTGACAACCTGAATAAAAGCAATCAGGGGCGGAAGAATCGCATTGATTGCGGGGATGAGCACCGCGCCCAGGCTTCTGCCGAGCAAGTCAATCTGTGCTTTCAAAATGCGCATCTGGTTTGCAGGCGAATTCAATGTGCGGCCCATATCGGTCTGCGCATTTGTTGTCTGCTTCATGATAGCAATATAGCGCAGCTGTGCCTTATCTGCCTGAGACAAACTGTTAATGCTTTTATTGATTCCCAAATTGTACAATTCTTGTTGCAATCTGGCGTTGGAAATATCAACGCCCAACCGGCGGATAGGTTCAAGCTCACCGGAAATAGCAGCTTGCAATTTCTGGAACGAATCTTCTGTTCTCAGATTGAAGAAGGAAGCCATATCATAGCCAAGCTGTGTGAGGTTCTGGCTAAGAATGTAGGCTTTATCGGATGTCATGCCAAAGCTGGTTGTAAGGTTCTGGAAAACAGCCATATTCCGCCTGGATTCACCGCTGTCAATGCCAAGCAGGTTTTCCATCTTTTGCGCAAATCTGCCGCCGCTGTCAGCCGCATTGCCCATTGCCACAGCAAACAGGTTGGCATCTTCTACGTACTTGCTGTAGTTGGTTATGGCACTTTCCAAAAGTGTGTTAGCCTTTTGAATAATTGCTATCACAACGGCCTGTGAAAACAGATTTTTCAGAGAAGAGCCAAGCGCTTCCGTCTGTGCAGTCATATTATTGGAAACGCCTGTTGCCTTTTTCATTGCATCAGAAACTTTGTTTATTCCCGATACAGCGGAGCTTAAATTGCTCATATTGGACAGTTTTTCATTCAGTTTTTCCAAACTGTCAATAACAGTCTTTAAGCTACCTGTTGAAGAAAGAGACTCTATCGCCTTTCCCAACTTTTTGATATTAGTTGTGGCAGCTCCTGAATTGGCCTCAATCTCGATTGTAAGTTTATCAATCTGTACGTCAGCCATTGCTTCCACCACCCATCAAACTGAATTTCTCAAAGAAACGTCTCTCCGCTTCTTCTGCATCCCTTATCTTTCTTGCAATCTGTTCTTCTTCCGTCAGCGCATACGGCTCTTTCGGATACTGCATCGGTTTGCGCCCTTTCGGGATAAACGCATTTCCGATCGTGGCGGATATGGCATCGGCAATATACCTGCCCTGTATCCACGCCTTATAATTCCATTCCTCAAGCTGTTTTTTATGCGCTTCCCGGTATTCTCTGGCAAGTCTTGGATAACCATTCCAATACTCGTCAGCGCTCATGCCGATTAATAAATAATAAGGGGCTAGTTCTTCAAAAATCTGTCCCCATGTTTTTTGATCTTCGGGGAGATCGTCGGTCAAGCAATCTCCCAAGTCACCTTTTTTCCATCATCTGCAAGGCTGTTCATTGCATCGCCGTAAATATCGGCCAGTGCGGCAAGAACATTATTCTTGCTTTCAATGTCCATATGGTTCCAGATGTCGTCAATCACCTTGCGCTTAACGCCCTTGCACTTTGCCAGAAAAGCGCCGGCAAACATCTTATCGCCCTGAACGGTGGGCTGATGTGCCAACATCTGGATGTCAAATCCGGTGTTCTCCATCTGCTTGATAGTCTCGCGGGTATAGGTAAGCTCGTAGCTTTTGCCTTCAAAAGTCAGTTTGATAGCGTCCATTTGCGTTTTCCTCCTCAAGAAGTAGCAACAGTAATGCTTTCGGTGAATTCAAGGTCAGAATCGTTGGTAATGACGATATTGAACTGAATTGCATCATCAACGCCTTTTCCGGGCACAGAAACACTGTGCTGGCCATGCCATACCCAGCCCCAGCCATTACGGCTGCGCACCGCATAATAGGCCGGTGTATTCGCCGTGTCCTGTACTGCTTTCAGGTTGCCCGCATCGGTGTCAACAAACGCCGGGAAGGCACGCGCAGAGGATTTCGGCAGCGCAGGGATGTTAGCCTGCATGGTGTGCATCAGTGTGGTAACGTCAATGGTATCCGGGTCTTCGATCAGGTCAGGATATTCCTGAATCCAGCACAGCTCTTTCAGGGTAGTCTTGGAATCACCGCGAAGCAGCTGTACGCCTTGGGTACTGATAGCTACATGTTCATTTGCCATGTTTTCAACTCCTTATCATGTCCGGGTCAAAACCCCGTCTTCGGTCATTCGCGCACGGTACGTTGTTTCCGTCCGGTACGCACTGTTTTGATACAGGTATCCTCTTGTAATGTGACTTTGCCGAGTAAAATTCAAACTGTTGGCTGTCTCGTCAATGCACATTTGTATTTTCCGGGCCTGGCTTGTTTTTGTGTTCCCCGTTGTGTAAACGCGCACGCGGAGCCGCACATTCACAAATCTGATTCTGCCGCTGTTGTCATAGTCTGTCGGCAAATCATCTTGTTCGATTTGAACGCACGGGAAACCGGGCGGCTGGTCGGTAATTACGCTGCTTAATTTAACGCCGGGGAATTTTGCTTCTAGCTTTTGTGCAAAGAATTCAAAAATTTGTGGCTGAAAATCCTCTGTCAACGCATTACCTCCTCCCACACGGTTTTTACACTTGCAGCCATCTGGGCCGCGCTCTCCCACATGGAACATGCGGGCGGGTTGCCCTTTGTCCGCCAAACGCCGGGCTTTTGCTCGCCATTGCGGTTATACACAGGCTGTGCCGTTGGTCCGGGAACGCCATCATAAACCCATCCATTCGGGTTTGAACCTTTCCCATCGCCGTATGTGCCATGCGCATACAGCCCGCTTGGATGCTCTGCAAATGCAACGCCTGCGCCAAACTCAATAAAGCAAACGGCCTGCCCGGTGGCGTAAATCGTGGCTTTCTTGCCGTGCTGTTCTACTTGAACCGCAATATCGCTCATGTCACCATCATAAACGGCGGCAGTAAACCGTATCTTGGCAACTTCTACACCCATTTCTGACAGTCTTTTTACAAACTGTTCAATGCGGGTTTCCAGCGTTTTTTGCCAGTTCTCGTATTCCTTTATCGCCTGCTCTATGCCTTTTTCGCTTAGCGCCAGCTTGATTTTCATGGCACGATTTCTTTCATCGCATACAATACGCCGTTTATGGTATCTGCCTTTTTGGTCACAACGTAATTCGGGCTTTCGTCAGAATCCCGGTTAATCCAGATAAGCGTTCCTTCCCGCAAAGGGCAGTTTGTGTTTGCCGTGCAGGCTGTCCGGCTGTAATCTGTAAACCCGCCAAAAGCGGCGGCTTCCATTGCGCCAACAGCGTCGCTCACACTGATTCGCAACTGCTCCGGCGGCTCCATAACGGGCCGTTCTTCGCCGGTGCGGTTGCCGTTTTCATCTTTGATTGCGGCAGAACCGATGCTGTTTTGGTACCAAATTGTTTTCTGGTTGGCTCTAAGGTCTCGCATCAGCATCCAACCTTTCCAACCGGGACAATTTCTTCCAACAGCTGCTGCGGAACATCCTCACTGCCCCATGTGCGGCTGATACCGCTTTCGCTGTGGCTGGTCTCATATTCCGCGCCAAGTTTGTTATAAAATGCTAATGCAATCCGGAACTGCAAATCGCGGTATCGCTCTTCCAGCTCACCACCGCCAAAAGGAAAACGGCGGGCCAGTATCACGGATTCTGCGCTGTCCAGCAAATCTGCTAACAGGTTAAGGTCGTTTTCGCCTGTCCGTTTTTGCAATCGCTCAAAGATCTCCATACTGTCACCCGCCGTTCATCAAACTTTCGGCTTTCTGCCCCGCCGGTGTTCTACCACATGGGGTGTTTCCGCCTTTTCGGTTATTACTTTCCCGTATTTTGCCATTTCGGCACTGTCCTGGTCGGCAATCTTCACCTTTTTCCCGGTCACGCAAAGTTCACCACCGTAAAACACTGCATAATCGGGAATCAGCCAGGTCATGCCGTCACCTTCATAACGGCAACTTCGTCCATGCGCTCAAAGCTTGGCAACACGATTTCGGAAGCATAAGTGTTCACATTGACCGGGTGCACGGTGGTTTCAACGGTAATGGCAACGCCGGTGTTCACAATGGCAACATCTGCCTTGCCGGAACCTGCCAGGTCGGCTTCCTCCGGGGTGGTGCCGTAAGCGGTCTCGCCCAGTGCGCCCTCCGGGATAAAGCTCACATAGCCGTCCGGAACAAACTTGTGGCTTGTGCCGCTTTCATCGGCATACAGCTTGTCGTAAATCACGATCTGAATGCCGGTAGTGGATGCGATCACATCTTTGGCTTCATCGTTGGTCAGGTAGCCCATGCTGCGGCCAGTTACGGTCAGCCAGCGATTCTTTACGGCATCGGTGGCTTTCATCAGGTTGAACGTGGTTGTGTTCATCACCATGTAAGCCAGGGTCACACCGTAATTGCTTGCCATCTTGTCCTTGATGGTCTGAATCTGCTTGAACGGGTCTGCGGTGGAAGTGGCAGTCCACATGTCAGTGGTGGTCAGGGCGGTGTAATTGGTGCCCTTCCACTTGCTGTCAGGGTCATAGTTGTAGGTGTAGTTTACGCCATTGGCCTTGATGGTAATACCCATTGCGCCACCCTCCGGGAACAGCAGCTGCATGCGCATGCGTTCCGGCACAACGTCAGCACCGGCAATCAAATCCTGCTGGTCATCGTAAATGCGGTTGATAACATCCGCCGCATAGGGGTCATTGCTGCTCTGGGCACGCAGAATCTCCTGGCGGTCTTTTTCCTTGATCTTGTAGCCCTCGCGGAAAAACGGCATCTCGGTTTCCAGCTTGCTCACGCCGATGCGGTCACGGAAAGTGGCCTTTGCATCAAAAGCAGAGGGTTTCAGGGAAACAGGCAGGCCCTTGTGGCCCTTAATCCATGCCAGGTCAAGGCCAGCACGCTTTACAGAGGGGAACAAACCGCTGCCCAGATACGGGATTGCGTTGGAAGCAGCTTCGGTATAGTTTGCCGCAATGATTTTAGGTGTAAAAAGTTCAGTAAGGTTCATGTTTTCACCTCCGTTATTCGTTCACGCCGGTATTGGTGCGCAGGATAATGGTATCCGGCAGGTCAGATTCTGCAGCAAGGTCGGTACCGCTGTGTGCCTTTGCCTTTACTGCATCAATCACGCCCGCAACCAGCAGGCTGCCGTTGGGGTTTTCATCCGGGTCAACGTCATACAGCACAACGCCAACGCGGCTGTCAACTGTCAGTTTTTCACCAGCCTTTTTTGCGGTGGTTGTGGTAAACGGGATTGCGGTAAAATCATTGCTGGCCAGAATCTCAACTGCACCGGCAACATCCGTTTTCTTGAATTTCATGCTTTCACTCCTTACTTGTAATAATCCATGACTTTTGCGGCTGCCTCATTGGCCTGTGCTTTTGCCTTGCCGCTGCGCTTGGCAAATGCCATGTATTCGCTTTCTTCTTCGGTGCTTGTACCAGCGCCGCTGGGTCTGGGGCTGTTGCGCATAAGGTCTGCTTTCAGCTTGTCTGAAAGCACCTGATTGGCCTTTGCAGCATTGGCAAACACCGTTTCCATGTCGCCATCAAAAAGGGCTTCTGCCGTACTTTTGGCAAGTTTTTCATCGTAGCCAAGCGCAATATACTTGGCAACGTTTTTAGAAATGGTGTTTTCTTTCAGCAGTGCGTTATAATCGTTCTGCAACTTTTCCTGTGCGGCTTTGGCTTCTGCAGCAGCGGTTTCTTCAGCAGTCATTTTTTCTTTCAACTGCTTTTTGTAACTGCTGGCTTCGCTCATCACCTTGTCAAAATCTTCTTTTTTTACAAGGTTCTTTGTATCCACCGGGTCAGGCAGGTCAACGCCAAGCAGCGCCGTCACCTTGTCTGCATCGCTCATGTTTTCAAAGCCGTCAATGGTGCTGGTGTCAAATTTCATTGGTGCCTCCGCGTTATTTTGTCGGCGTTCTCTCGCCCGTATTTGTGCGTTTTAGCGTCTTCTCTGACCTTTGCGTTTTAGCGTCTTCTCTGACGATCAAACAGGTGTCAGCCAACACCTGCATTTCCTGTGGGGTTTATCGGGGATATTATCAATTGGGTAAATCTCTCCGTTGCGTTCCCGGCAAACCTGGCACACTTTTTCATCCCCGGCAGTGTGCCACTGCACCTGTTCTACTCCGGCATCTGTAAATGCCTTGATTCTTGCAGAATCGGTCACGTCATCGGCGTATTGGTACGTCATATCGCTCCAATACCGCAATGCACGCCGGAATTCGTTCTTATGGTTTGTCCGGCTCAAAAGCCCCTCTTCCAGGTAGGCCCGCTTTCGGTCAATCTCGTGTTCGTACACATAGCCGGTAACGGCGCTGTATCCGGCAAGCAAGGCAAGCAGCCATGCCTTGTCGGGTTTTTCTTTGCCGTGAACTTCGGCATCCTGGTAGCATTTTTTTGCCAGTTCTAAAAAGACTTCCTGATTGTCTTTGGCAATATCCTGGTATAGCTGCTTGCAGGCGGGCATAACGTTCAATTCATCAAACTGCGTTATCTGCCGAGATGCTTTTTCAAACCTGCGTATCGCCCTGCGGTTCAGCAGCCTGATTGCGCTGTCCGTTGGTTTCCAGTCCATTGTCAAGCTCCTCATTCAGGCTTTTTTCAAGCTCTGCCTGTTTTTCCTCGTAATATTTCATGCCTTCCTGCAAAGCCATTTCATTGTCACGGAATGGGCCAAGTTCGCGGTATACCGTTTCCGGCGCGATCTTTTCACAGCCCAGGCCCTGAATAAATACCTGCATCTTGCTCTGGATGTCAGTCAGGTTGTTGCGGGTAAACTGTGCGTACACATCCCCTACATTCAGTCCAAGATTATTTGTTGTGTTGCAAATGGTCAGGAACACACGCAAGAACTGCCGTTCACTGCGCCGGAACATATCTTCACTGTCCTGGGCGCGGCTTTCTGCGTCTTTCCAGCCATCGCGCATAATGGTTGCCTGCCCGGTATCGCTGGTGGAAGAACCGCCGTTGCGGTTCGGCATGCCACAGATGGTCAAAATCTTATCATGCAAATCATCCACAGCGGTCTGCACAGTAGAACTGTTCATCTCGCTACTGATGCGATAAATTTTTGCAGGCATCCCCTGCTGAGAATCTTTGATTTTGATAAACTTACCGCCGCTGGCAAGCTGGCTGTACTGGCCGTCTTCCAAATCAACGTTCTGGAATACGTCATACGCATTTACAAAATCCTGCACGTTATCCACGCGGTTGCTTTCCAGCGTGTTAATACCATTCAGAAGCGGCAACACTACTTCAAACGCGCCCATTCTGGCACTGTTGTTGGGGTATTCCACAATCGGCACACTGCCGTACAAATGCCCAGACTGCCGGGTGATTTTCCCGCTTTTGATTTCAAAATATTCGCTGTCAGTGTAAACACCGTAATACTTGGCATCGTTTTCATCGTACTGTGTCAGCACACCTGCCATTGGTTTTTTGGTATAGCCGCTGTAGTAGATGACGAACGCTTCACGCGGGTCAAGGGTATAAATGCAGGCAGGGCTTCCCGCCTGTTCCGTGCCGGGGTCAGACAGAACCATCCGCACACCAAGCCCCGCAATGTGCATCCAGTCAACGATTTCTTTGTCCTTGCTCTGTTTGTCCTCATCTGACATCCAGCGGTTCAAATCAACCAGTTTGTTGTTGTCCGTCTTGCTGCCTTTTGCACCGATATACTGCACAGGGCCGGAAAGTAGAAATGCTGTTTTGAACGTCACAATCTCATTTGCGATGTTCACCGTGATTTTGTTGTTGATTTCCTCACGGACGATTTTTTCTTTTTTTCGGATATCCTGCTTGCCCCGGTAAACATCCCACAAATACTGGATTTCTCCCCGGTTCCTGTCGTGGGTGGCAAGGGCAGTATTCAGCACCTTTACAACGTTGTCCGCTGTAATTTTCTGCTCGTTTGTGGCAATGACCCGTCTGCCGTGCAACCCCTCGTCCGGCAGGATGTCAACAAGATATCTTTCCAAGCTGTTCTCCTTTGCACAAAAACAAAAAGTGCCAGCCAAACCAATTAAGGTTCAGCTGGCACTTGGCACAAGGCACTTGGCACTTTTATTTTTTCAGCGGCAAATGGATTTCAATGTTCCGCTTGCACGCCTTGCAATAGGGATAAATCGTTCCCTTTGCTGCTGTATCAACTTCCATCAGCTTCCGCTTGATTCCTGCCGCACCGCAGCACGGGCAGTAAACACTTACTCGCAATTTATCCCTTCTTTCAAAAATAACCCCGTTCCCGCCCTCCCGGTTTATGCTATGCCGGGCTCACCCATTGCAAAGTAGCAGGCTTTGCAACGTAACAGGCGGCATCCAGTGCTATGCGCGTGATGGTACGCCTGTTTTTGATTTCCTCTATTTATATCCCGCGCAGGAAGTCACTCCGCGGCGTCCGGCCCGTTTTATATCCCGTCTGTCGGTTTACGGTTTCTGCTTTGATTAAAAGGGGGCCACAACGCGCAACGGTGTCAGTAACAGCGTCCGCGCAAGCAGATGTGGCGTTCAGGTTATCTATCGCGTTTTGCCTGCGCCGGGCTTTCACCGGTGGGAGCGACCCAACAATAGCAGTCAGCAGGTCTCGAACCTGCAACGGCACCCACAGGCGCTGCTTTTCCAACGTTATTAAGCTATGACTGCGTATAAGCAAATTACAGTCAAGTTAAAATCGCACGTTTCACGGTTGCATTTTTACAGCTTGCGCGAAACTTAAAACTAAACCGCAACTTACCGGCGTAAATGTCGGGAACATATCATCAAAAGCCCTGCATGGGACACATCGAAGAGAGGTGTGCAGGGATTGCCTAACAGGGAACTTCAGCTCGGGGCTGAATCTTTTACCTGTATCATCGGCCTTGGAGCTGCCAACTGGACTTGAACCAGTAGCCTGCCGCTTACAAGGCGGCTGCTCTACCATTGAGCTATAACAGCATGTGCGGTTCCTGCTTTTCACAGGCTTTGTCATCGTTTGTGGGGGAAGCCGCACCGCCCACACAACAAGGCGCTACCTTGCATCTGGTTCCGTATGGTGGCCTTGCACCCTCCGCCGCGCCGTTGCTTCGGAACGCAGCGTCCTTATATATGGCTATACGGTATATATCACCTGCAAAGTGCTTGACAGCTTTGCAGGCGCAGCGGACAAGGTAAGCCCTGTCAGGCTCTATGTGGCTGATAACGGCCCACATAGTGCCGGTTGTGCGCCGCAGAGCGCACTCTGGTGCCGCCAGCAGGGGTTGAACCTGCAAGCACCCGGTTATGAGCCAGGAGTTTTACCATTAAACTATAGCGACACAATAGCTGGCATTTCAGCCAGCGGGAGAACCATATTTAGGGCGGCGCATATGCAGGACGCTGGTTCCGTACCCCAGGAGGTATGAACAAAATGTTCATAAGAAAAGAGCTAAGCTATAAAGCTTTTCCATTTACTATTATACTATAAAATCCACATTTTTCAAGCACATTAACGTTGTTTTTTTACCAAATTCTTGTCCCAATTTCAACTTTGCCCGTATTTAGGCCTTGAGCGTATTGTGCAAGCATGGCAAATGCGTCCGGCACGTCATCATGTCTGTTTTTCCCTGCCATTGTGTACCCTGTTAAAAACGACAAAACACGCCTGTATTCCTTGTTATTCTTGATAACGGAATTATCTTTGAACAGGCAGTGTTCCATCACCCAGGGGGAATTTACAATGATTTTGGTTTCTTTGTTTGCGGTGGTGTACCTGGTCACAATCCTGGTTATTCCGCCGTGCGCCTTTACTTCCTGCTGGCATTTTTCTGCTACTTTGCCGCCTGCGCTGTTGCTTTCAAACTGGGCCAGCTGAACCTTGTGTTTCACAAGAACCATCCAGAGCCGCGTTTCCACCACGTCCGGTGCGCCGTTATCGCAAACACATTCCTCAATGTAAAAATCATCCCCGTATTTGTATGCAACGGGCAGTACCGCATAGTCAGAACCTTTTTCTTTGGTATCGCATACTGCAATAATGGCTTCCGGCGCTTTATCCGGCAACTCAAAGTATCTGCGCAGCTGATCTTCTGGGTACAGCTGCCCTTCCCGTTCAATCGGGCTTGTCATAAACAATGCGCGCCAGCTGGCATCATCCATTGATTCCCGCATGTCAATATAAAACTTGGTGCTGAACCCTACCCCGTTGGCATAATCAAAATTGCTTTTTTCGTCCTCGTTCAGGGCAGGCATATGCAAAAATTCAGCCCTGGGGTTGTTTTCGTTGTTACGTTCCAGCCTGTCCATCGGGTCATGCAAACTCCAGGGTGTGGCAATGTGCAGTTCCCGGCATTCGCCAATTTTGCGCTGCCGCAAATCCGTTGTGTATAGCTGCCACAGCTTATCCATGCGTTCCCGGCTCATGGCTTCCTCAATGCCGCTTACAAGGTCATCGCAGTATAACAGCTTTTGTGCGCGAACCTTGCCCGCATTGCCGCTGCCGATAGAAGAAAATTCCAGTGTGGCAAAGCGCTTTGGCTTGTACATGTCTATCATCATGTCCTGTGCATTTGTTCTGGCAATGCACACGCCGGGGAACACGTCTCGCCACAAATACTCCCCGCCTTTTGCCATAATTCGCAGGCATTCATCGTACACGCCGCGCAAAAACGCGTTGCTGTGGCTGCCGCCTAAAATCGGCATGTCAGGGTTCCGACCGGCAAGCCATGTCAGATAAAAAATGGCAGTTGTACTTTTCCCGGTGCCGGGCGGCATCATGATTCCTGCAATGTCCAGTTCCCCATCTTCCAGTTTTTGCAGGGTGTTTACCATCCGAATCAGCTGTTTTCGGCGCGGCATATAAAACCGGCTTTTGGGGTCACGGTCAAGTTCAATGTACTGGCAAAAGGAATCAAAGTTATACGGCGCATTGAACAGCAGCAGATTCCGGTTCAGCTCAATCAGGTCATTGCAGCGCGGCAGCGTACCCAGCTTATTATGCAAATCCACACTCAGCTTGTGCGCCTGCTTGAAGTTTTCTTTTTCCAGTTCCCGGATCGCAGCAAACGCATAAACTGCTTCGTCCGCTGTCTTGGCTCGCATTGTGCTCTTTTTTGCAATTTCAAAAATTTTCAAAATAAAAAAGCGCCCTCCCTCAAAATTGAGAAAAGGCACTTGGCACAGGGCACTTGGCACTATTTTTATTATTATAGCATTGTTTTCCGTTGCAGACAAACTGTTTATCGTTGATTTTCTGCATTTTTTGTTTTTTGAAAAATTCAGGAAGAATCCAAACAAAAAAAGCCGCCTTTGGTGTGTCGACACCAAAAACGGCAGGCAGGAATATTATTCTATTCGTTTCAGTTCTATTCCCGCCTTTAATTTTAGCTCAAAAAGTATGGGAACGCAAACTTTTATGGGACTTTTTTATTTTTTCGGGATTGGAGGGACTAACCCCGCGCCCTTCGGCCTGCCAAAATCCCCCTCCGGTATACCCCGCCGATCATGTACAAAAATGCCGGGCAGAACGGAACACCCTGCCCGGAGACAATAAAAAAAGCGCCCAGGCCATACGGCCCAGGCGCTCCGCTATATTGATTAAAAATGGCGCATCACGCCAAAAATAATGATAAAAGGAGAAGCTAACAGGAACAAAACAACCAGCATATAAAACACCCCCTGCAACTATATTTTACAATCTATCCCGCGCTATTGCAATAGCTCCGGGCAATAATCAGCCCGCGGCCCCGCTGCAGGTGATCCCTCTCTGGGCCATCGCAGCATCAAAATACTCCGCTTTTGTGGCCCTCCAATTCTCGGCCCATGCAAGGGCGGCGTTTTGCGCCCAGTACGGCACGCCCAGCGCATCGCACCGATCCATGCAAAAAGACATATCCTTGCGGATCGCTGGCATCTCGGCATCATCCGCGCCGAATCTCTCAAGAGTATAATAATACTCTGCGCACCAGTGTGCAAGGCCTTCCAGCGCCCCGAACTGGCGCTTATTAGCTTGATAGATCATGTTATAACTCCCTTATCTGTATGTTGTTTTCCTGCCCTCTCTCGTGGGGCTGGCGGGTGCAATCTGTTTTGTGGGGAGGTGCACCGGCTCCCGTTGGACTTATGCCAGCACCCCGGCGGGCTGGCGGCCATTGTTGGCGATGGGTGCGCGTTGTGAGTTCGTTCCGGGCTTGTGATCGTGTTTGTTACCCATGAGCGCCCGCCCCTTGCAGGGTGGCCGGGCTTGCACCGGCGGCGCGTTATGCGTCGGCCTTGCGGGTTGTTACTGCTTGCCTGCCAGATACTCCGCCGGGATGATCTCGCCATGTGCACCGGTGCGCGGCAGATGATACCGGCACACGTTCGGGCGATCCTGCAAGGGCCACAGGCTAACGCAGGGCCATTTGACCCCGGCGGCCCGCTCTGCATCGCATAGAGCCTTGTACACGGCTTCCCGGCGGGCGATCTCTGCCCAGTCCGGTGCGAATGTATCCCCGCGCATGTACTCGGCTTCGGTG
>CEBV01039144.1_pt1 | contig 26497 bp, 25 predicted proteins | sample 554741 | NCBI WGS metagenome assembly CEBV01 (sample SAMEA3182070, study PRJEB8094) | gut metagenome | biome: human; feature: gut; material: Stool; isolation source: human stools | place: Canada | collected 2011-11-22 | reverse complement strand
CCCCCAGCCTGCGTCTTTCGTAAACTCAGCGTTTTTTACGGTGGGTGGATTTCGGGCGGCGGGCGCCGGGGCGGGGCTTGGCGGTCAGCTTGGGATCAGGGCCGCCCTGCCCGGCTGCGCGGCGGGAAATGAGGTACTCCCGGTCGGGCTGCACCAGGCAATCCGGGCCGTGGCCGATAAGATCCTCCCGGCCGGCACGCACCAGCGCTTCGATGACGAGACGGCGGTTTTCCGGCTTCCAGTATTGCAGCAGGGTGCGCTGCAGCTTTTTCTCGTAGGGATCGGTGGGGACAAAAACCGGCTGCATCGTCCAGGGGTCAATGCCGGTATAGAACATACAAGTGGAGGCGGTGCCCGGTGTGGGGTAGAAATCCTGCACCTGCTGGGGACGGAGGTGGTGTTTTTTGAGGAACAGGGCCAACTCCACGGCATCCCGCATAGTGCTGCCGGGGTGGCTGCTCATCAGGTAGGGGATGAGATACAGCTCCTTCCCCTCCTTTTGGCAGATGCGCTGGAAGCGGCGCAGGAACGCCTCGTAGACATTGATATGGGGCTTGCCCATTTCATCCAGCACACGGGCGCTGCAATGCTCCGGCGCTACTTTAAGCTGCCCGCTGATGTGGTAGCGCACCAGTTCGGTGAGGAAGGTATCGTCCTCCTCGCCCATCATGTAATCGTAGCGCAGGCCGCTGCGGACAAATACCTTTTTGACGCCGGGGATGGCCCGCAGTTCCCGCAAAAGCTGGACATAATCGGTGTGGTCCACCCGGACGGCCGGGCAGCGGGTGGGGGCCAGGCATTTTTTATCCCGGCACAGGCCGTGGGTAGCCTGCTTGGCGCAGGAGGGGGCCCGGAAATTGGCGGTGGGGCCGCCGACATCATGGATGTAGCCCTTGAAGTGGGGATTGTGGGTAAAGCGTTCGGCTTCCCGCAGCAAAGAGGCGTGACTGCGGGTGGTGATGTAGCGCCCCTGATGGAACGCGATGGAGCAGAAATTGCAGGCACCAAAGCAGCCGCGGTTATGGGTAAGGGAAAATTCGACCTCTTTAATGGCGGGAACGCCGCCCATTTCCTCATAGATGGGGTGGTAGTACCGCTCGTAGGGCAGCTCCGCCACAGCGTCCAGTTCCTCGGTGGTAAGGGGCAAAGCGGGCGGGTTCTGCACCAGGTACCGCTCCCCGTGCTTCTGCACCACGGCCCGGCCGGTCACATGGTCCTGCTCCTCCAGCTGAAGGCGGCAGGCACGGGCGTAGGTCTTTTTATCCTGTGATACCTTATCGAAGGAGGCGCAGGAAACGGCGTTTTCCGGCAGGGGGTCGGAAAGGGGGCAAAGATAGCAGGTTCCGCGGATATCCCGCATAGCGGCCGGGTGTTCCCCTCCCGCCATGCGGGCGGCAATTTCGGTCATCTGGTGCTCGCCCATGCCGTAGATGAGAAGGTCCGCGCCGGAATCCGCCAAAATAGAGGGACGCACAGCGTCATCCCAGTAATCGTAGTGGGCAAAGCGGCGCAGCGATGCCTCCAGCCCGCCGATAACGATGGGGATATCGCCGTAGGCCTCGCGAATGAGGCGGCAGTAGACGATGGTGGCGCGGTCGGGGCGCAACCCTGCCCGGCAGCCGGGGGAGTAGAAATCCTCGCTGCGCAGGCGGCGGGCGGCGGTATAGTGGGCGACCATTGAATCGATATTGCCGCCGGAGACCAGAAAGCCCAGCCGGGGACGACCGAAGCGGGTCATATCCTCCGGAGTATCAAAGCGGGGCTGGGCCAGTACCGCCACACGGTAGCCCTGGCTTTCCAGCAGGCGGGTGATGATGGCCGGGCCAAAGCTGGGGTGATCCACATAGGCATCGCCGGTGACATAGACAAAGTCCGCGGCCTCCCAGCCGCGGGCCGTCATTTCTTCTTTTGTGATGGGCAGAAAGCTCATAGCTGCTCCCTTCATTTCTTGGGCTCGGTTTGCTGGTCCTCACTGATGCGGGGCAGGCTCCAGCGGTAGTGGGTGGCCAGCATGCGGATGGAAAATACCAGAATGACGCCGGTGAGGGCCGCGGTGCTTTCCTGCAGGGGGGTGCGCAGCAGAAAATAGGCTGCCCCGCCGATGATGCTGGCGATGGCATAGACCCGACGGCACAGCACCATGGGGATCTCCCGGCTCATCATATCCCGCAGGACGCCGCCGCCCACTCCGGTGAGCAGCCCCAGGAACACGCACAGGAAGGCATTTTCGCCATAGCCGGCGGCCACGCCTGCCCGTACGCCGATGACGGTAAACACACCAAGACCCAGGGCATCAAAGATGTTATTGACACGGTCGATGAGGACCATATGGCCAAAAAAGCCGATGCGCCAGTACCACGCCAGCAGGAACACGATAAGCGAGGTAGCAATGGCCACAATGGCATAAAGCGGCTGACTGAACATGACCGGCGGGGTGCGGCCCAGCAAAAGATCCCGGATGCAGCCGCCGCCAAGGGCGGTGGTCAGCCCCAGCAGCATAACGCCAAAGACATCCAATCTTCTTTGCAGGGCCACGGTAGCGCCGGAAACGGCAAAGGCCACGGTGCCCACCGCCTCCAGCACGGTGAAAAGTGTTTCGGTAAGGGTATTCATGGGATTCCTCTTATGTGGGTAGGATCAATCGGCGGACATGGTCTTGCGCTCGTAGTATTGGTCCTTGGTCATCAGCACCTTGCGGGGCTTGCTGCCCTCGAAGGGGCCTACAATGCCCTTTTCCTCCATCTCGTCCACCAGTCGGGCGGCACGGGCATAGCCCACCTTCAGCCGGCGCTGGAGCAGTGAGGTAGAGGCAAGACCAGCTTCCACCACCACGGCAATGGCCTGCTCCAGCAGCTCATCGCCATCGGTGCCTTCGGCATCGCCGCCGGAAGCGGCAGCGGAACCGGAGGAGCCGCCCTTGCCCTTGACCTGGGCGGCGGACTGCTCGATCTCGGTCATGATGGTATCATCATATTCGCCCTTTTCGCCCTGCTTGATGAAGGTAACGACACGCTCCACCTCGCTATCGGTGACAAAGCAGCCCTGCACGCGGGTGGGCTTGCTGCTGCCGACGGGATAGTACAGCATATCGCCGCGGCCTAAGAGCTTCTCGGCACCGCCCATATCCAGGATGGTTCGGCTGTCGATCTGGGACGAAACGGCAAAGGAAATGCGGCTGGGGATATTGGCCTTGATCAGGCCGGTGATGACATCGACGGAGGGACGCTGGGTGGCAATGACCAGGTGCATGCCGGCGGCTCTTGCCATCTGCGCCAGGCGGCAGATGTAATCCTCGACATCCTTGGGGGCGGCCATCATCAGGTCGGCCAGCTCATCGATGATAATGACGATCTGCGGCATGGGGTGCAGCTCCTCCCGCTCGGCGGCCAGGCGGTTATAGCCCTCCAGGTCACGGGTGCCGGTGGCGGCAAACAGCTTATAGCGGTTCAGCATCTCCCCCACCGCCCAGCACAGGGCGCCGGCGGCCTTTTTGGGGTCGGTAACGACCGGCACCAGCAGGTGCGGGATGCCGTTATAGCCGCCCAACTCCACCACCTTGGGGTCGATCATCAAAAGCTTGACCTCCTCCGGGGAGGATTTATACAGAAGGCTGATGATGATGGAATTGATACAGACCGATTTGCCGCTGCCCGTGGCGCCCGCGATGAGCAGGTGGGGCATCTTGGCGAGATCGGCCAGGCAGATGCGGCCGGAAATATCCTTGCCGAGCGCGACTGAAAGACGGCTCTTGGCACCGGTGAACTCGGTGCTGTCGATGATCTCCCGGATGGGAACGACGGCGATGTCCTTATTGGGCACCTCGATGCCGATGGCGGCTTTATTGGGGATGGGGGCTTCGATGCGCACGCCGCCGGCGGCAAGGTTCAGGGCGATATCATCGGCCAGATTGGTGATGCGGCTGATCTTCACCCCGGCGGAGGGCTGCAATTCATACCGGGTAACGGCAGGCCCGCGGGAAATATCCACGATGCGGGTCTCGACCCCGAAGCTGCGCAGCGTATCCACCAGCAGGTCGGCATTGGCACGCAGCTCCTTCTGGGTATTGCCGCCGCGGGCGGCCTTCGGCTCCTCCAGCAGGTTGACCGGCGGGAAGGTGTAGGTTTTTTCCTCCGGCACCGGCTCCAGCAGCACCTCCTGGGCGGCCTGCGCCGCCTTTTCCTCCGGCGTTTCGCCAAAGTGCAGCTTGCCGTCCTTGGCTTCGGCCGCCGGCTCCCCTACCACGGCGCTGCCGCTGACGGCACGGGTGATGAGATCCTCGATGGAGGTCTCGGTGGGGGTGGGGGCGGCATTGGCGACGGGCGGCGCGACCGGCTGGAAATCCGGCTGGGGTTCCGGCGCGGGGGTTGACTCCACAGGCTTGTCCGGCTCACTATCGAAATCGTAGGCACGGCCGGTATTAGTGCTGACCTTCATGGCGTCGGTCAGGCGCTCCACCTTGCGGCGGGAGGCTTCGCCCTCCTTGGTGAGGGCTTCCTTCCGGGCTGCGGCAGGGGATTTTTCTTCTCCTTCCAGCGCCACATCAATATTGAAGTTCCTGCGGTTTTTCTTTTGGGCGGCTTCAGCCGCTTCGGCAGCCGCCTGGCGGTTCTCTACCGCGGCGGTGTAGGCCTCCTCCAGCTTCTTGACGGGCTTTGCGGCACCCCTAAACAGACCAATGAGGGTGGTGCCGGTGGAGATCATAAAGAACACAAAGAACAGGAGGATATCCACGATGAGGGCCCCGGTGCGGCCCAGCCAGCGCAGCGGGTACACACCAAACAGAATGGCGCATGCGCCGCCCCCGGTAAGGGCGGTGCCGCCGCGGTACAGAGCCTTGATGCTCTCGGCAAAGGTGCCCTCCGCGGCGCTGCCGCCGATGATATGGGTGATGCCGCACAGCAGCAGGACCATCAGCACCACGCTGGCGCTTTTGAGCCCCGGAGTGATGGCGGTGCGGTCCATGGTCAGCAGCACGGCCACGATCATCATAAGCGGGCCCATAAGATAGCAGCACCAGCCCATCAGGCCGCGCAGCACATTATGTACGGTATTCCAGGCGTTATCGCCGGGGATGGCCGCCAGCAGAAGCAGCAGCACCCCCAGCGCAAAGAGGATGATCGCATTGAGCTCCCGCTTGGCCTGCAGCTGCGCCTTGGTGGGCTTTTTGGCTGCCGGTTTGCGTTTTTTTGCCGTTGATTTTTTGGTAGTAGCCATAGTAGGGGTGGTTCTCCTTTCCCTTGGTTCCCTGCACCAAAAAGCAGGGCGGCGGCTTATCCCCTGTCCGGAAACCGGACAAGGGAAAAGCCGCTTTCATATGTACTCTCTTTATTTGGATTTTTTCTTCTGGAGGCGGTTTTCATAGCGGTCCCCCAGCTGGAAGGTAAGCATCTCCCGGAAATCCGCCAGGTCCTCGGCGGAGAGGCAACGCTTGGGGATGAGCAGTGCGCTCTGCTTGCCCAGGAACATGAAGAAATACTCAGCGGTCTCGTACATATTCATGATGTTGTTCCAGGCGTGCAGCGCGGTGGTACCGGCCTGTTCATCCAGCACATTGATGCCGTTATCATTGAATACATAGCGCATGGTGTGGCCGATGAAGGTCTTATCATTCTTGATAAAGCGGCGGGCAGAAAGCTCCGGCAGGAGGAACGCACCCAGCACGGCGATGACCGCCACAATGGTGATAATGGTGGGCTTTTGGTTTACCTTAAAATCGGCATAGACACCGACGATGGCGATGAGCAATAGCAGAATGTTCATCATCACGCTGTTTTTATTCTTTCCGCCTGTCATAAAGCGGGTAAGGGCCAGGTAGTCTCTGCCCTCCATAACGGCTTCGGCTCTGATTTCAATATCCATGGTTTTTATTTGTCCTTTCGCAAGATGTAATAGCTGCAAAGTTGCGGTATATTTTAATGGATGAGGCCGGTAATGAACGCCCGAACGGCGTTACCGGTTATCTTTTCCACAATGCCCAGGATGACAACGACAGAACCCAGCACCAGCGTGTAGATGGCAAAGATGCGGAACTTATCGCTCTTGATAAGATAATTGACTAGGCGGATGGCCAAAAGGCCGAAGATGAGCGCTGCTGCCATGCCGATAAGGGCGGTGCCCCACTCGATGCCGATGCCGGCCGTGGCCGCGTCGTGCAGATCCAGAATACCGGCCGCCAGCACTGCAGGCAGGCCCAGAATGAAGGAATAGGATACAGCGTAGCTGCGTTCCAGCCCGCACAGCTGCCCCACCGAAATGGTGGAACCGGAGCGGGAGATGCCGGGCAGGGTGGCAAAGAGCTGCGCCACACCGATGGCCAGGGCGTGCTTGCCCTTCATGGTGGAGGCGTCCCGGTGACCACGGGGGGCGCGGTCCGCCAGGAAGAGCAGCGCCGAGGTGATGAGGAAACAGATCCCCTCCACCAGAATGTCGTTATCGGCGCTGACCGAGGTGATAAGATCCTGCAGCGGCAGCACCAGCAAAAGCGGCACGCAGGAAAGGATCAAAAGATACAGCATGCGGCGGTAAGGGGTGGCAGGCTGCTTAAAGAGCCGGCCGCGGAACAGATCGGCAAACAGCAGGAAGAATTCCTTAAGGAGCTGCCACACGGTAGGCCAAAAGGCGATGATGACCGCCAACAGCGTGCCCAGGTGCAGCATGACCGAAAAAGTGACGCTGCTTTCGGAGTTGATGCCGGTGAAGTACTGATACAGTGAAAGATGGCCGGAGGATGAGACCGGCAGGAACTCGGTAAGGCCCTGCAGGATCCCCTGTAAAATGGCGCTGAGAATGCTCATGATGTTGGTTTTCTCCTCTTGATGTGGCTATGTAAATGCCCCAAAAGGGCATTATTTACGGTTGGTAGCTTTGGCCGGGCTGCAGCGACGGCTTGAGATAGGCAGCGGGATCGGTGGAACAAATACCCTGCACGGTACGAAGGCCATCCGCATCCGTCATCACCTGCACCCAGCCCTCCGGGCAGGGCAGCCACTCACTTTCGGACGGCTCCTGCAGGGGCAGCAGCGCTTCCGGCGGCAATATGGTGTGGATCACTTTGCGGCCCCCTTTGCAGGCGGCTCCTTGTCGGGTTTTGCCTTGGGCGGGCGGCCGCGGCGGGGCTTTTTCCTGCCGTCCTCCTCATCAATGAGATCATAGAGCTTGCCCAGGGCATCCTGCAAACCGCCCAGTTCATCGATGAGACCCACCTGCACCGCGCCCTCGCCGTCCAGCACTGTGCCGATATCCATGACCAGCTCGCCGTTATTCATCATCAGCTCCCGGAATTTTTCGGGCCGGATGCGGCTGTTGGCGGTGACAAACCCGGTGATGCGCTCCTGCATTTTATCGAAGTAGGAAAGGGTCTGCGGAACGCCCAGCATCACGCCGTTCATCCGCACGGGGTGGACGGTCATGGTGGCGGTGGGGGCGATGAAGCTGTATCGGGTGGAGACGGCAAGCGGCACGCCGATGGAATGTCCCCCGCCCAGCACCAGCGAGACGGTGGGGGTCTTCATGCCACTCAGCAGCTCGGCAATGGCCAGGCCTGCCTCCACATCGCCGCCGACGGTATTCAAGATGACCAGCAGCCCCCGGATGCTCTGGTCCTCCTCGATGGCGACCAGCTGCGGGATGACATGCTCGTACTTGGTGGTCTTGTTCTGCGGGGGCAGGATATAGTGCCCCTCGATCTGGCCAATAATGGTCAAGCAATGGATCTTATGCCGGCCGCCCTCGGTGGTCACGCTGCCGGAGTGATAGATCTCCTCGCTGCGGCGCTCCTCCTCATTTGCTTCCGGCTGGTTCTGCTCCTCATTTTTGGGGGCAGTGGATGCTTTTTTCTGCGGCATGGTTTTGGCTCCTCCCTATGGGTTTTACCCATAGTGTGAACCATTCCCGGCCGCTTTATGCCGGTTTAGTAGCCCTTGATCCCCTCGATGGAATCATCGTGGGCGACCCACTCCTCATCCACCTCAAAGGTACGGTAGGTATCCCGGGTATCCCGCACAATGACCCGCTCGATGCCGGCATTGATGATCATACGCTTGCAAAGGGAGCAGGGCGCCGCGGCCTCCACATAGCCGCCGGTGCGGTTTTCCAGCCCCACCAGGTACAGGGTGGCACCCAGCATCTCGCTGCGGCTGGCATTGATGATGGCGTTCTGCTCGGCATGGACGCTGCGGCAGAGCTCATAGCGCTCGCCGCGCGGCACCTGCAGCTTTTCACGGGTACAGTAATGCAGCTCATTGCAGTTGGCACGGCCGCGGGGGGCGCCAACATAGCCGGTGGAGATGATGGTATCATTCTTGACGATGACCGCGCCAAAATTACGGCGCAGGCAGGTGCCCCGCCCGGTAACAGCTTCTGCGATATCCAAATAGTAATTGATCTTATCCCGGCGCTCCATGGGGCCTCCTTTTGCCTAACACAGTACGATATGAAACGATTTGTATCATTATACACCATTCTGTTGATTTTGTCCATCAAGAGATGGGGAATTAAATGTAACTTAATGGAGACCGCCGAGAGCTGGTTCGGCCGCAGGCCCCGATGCGAAGCATCGGACGCGCCCCTATGGGGCGCGTGCCCGGGCTTTGCCCGGGCGGCCTGCGGCCGATGCTCTCCCCCTGCGCTTACCAAAGCCATTTCCGCACCATTCCGCCCTGCTCGGCATAAGATGGCCACTGGGTTTTATTTTTCGCTCACCTGGCCTGCCCCTTGCATGAAAGGGGGATTTATGGTATTTTTTATAGAGTGAACGCTTCATCTTCCACATGGGAGGTCTTTTTATGTGCAAACGGATCCGGGAGGACATAGCGGCGGTGCGTCAGCGCGACCCCGCTGCCCGTTCCGGCTTTGAAATACTGCTGATGTACGCCGGCGTACACGCGCTGTTTTGGCACCGACCGGCGCACTGGCTGTACCGGCACCACTGCTTTTTCCTGGCGCGTCTTGTCAGCCAGCTCACCCGTTTTTTTACCGGTATCGAGATCCACCCCGGCGCCGTCATCGGGCACAATGTTTTTATTGATCATGGCTCCGGCATCGTCATCGGCGAAACGGCAGAGGTAGGCGATGGCTGCACGCTGTATCAGGGCGTTACCCTGGGCGGCACCGGCAAGGATACCGGCAAGCGCCATCCCACACTGGGGCGCAATGTAATGGTGGGCTGCGGCGCCAAGGTACTGGGCCCCGTGCGGGTGGGCGACAACTGCAAGATTGCCGCCAACGCCGTACTGCTGCACTCCATTGATGCCGACAGCACCGCTGTGGGTGTACCGGCCCGCGTGGTACGGGTAAGCAATGTAAAGCTGGAAAACGAACGGCTGGACCATGTACATATCCCCGACCCCATCCAGCAGGAGCTGAACCGGGCCCACCGGCAGATCGCCGCGCTGGAAAAGCGGCTGACAGTGCTGGAGGCCGAGCTGGAAAAGGAAAAGGAAGAATAGCCGATGTTTTATGTCATTTTTGATTTTTGCATGGCGGCGATTATGCTTTTATTCGGCATGGGGTTTTATAAATCCGGCGGAAAAGCAGCCGATTACTTGTCCGGTTACAATATGAGATCCGCGGATGAGCGCCGAAAATATGACGAAGACGCCATGTGTAAAGCATATGGAAAAAGAATGATGTACATGTCGATCCCTTTTCTCATCGGGATTGCCATAGATTTCCGATATCCGGGAATCGGCTGCCTGATTGCGTGGGGAATATGGCTTATCATGTTTATTCTATTGCTTATCGATCGGCATAAAAGAGAGCAATAACCTGCAGCCTATCCGTCTGTAACATTTAGCATCCTGCCGCCTGACCGCACAGCCGCCGGCCTGTGCAGGGCGGGGAGGGCGGGGAGGGCGCCCCCTCTTTGCGGGCCCTGCCCCCTGCACCGGTTACAGCGCTGCCACCAGCCGACGCAGGGCGCTGAGCCAATCGGACTTTCGCTCATCCTCGGCCGCCAGCAGAAATCGTTTCCCGAAGAACACTGCTGTGGCTGTCTGTCCGGCAAATTTGGCCTCTACACGACCCATTGGGCAGCCATCCATCGGGTGTAGGGTGCCCATCTGCGCACCACCCGCTTTCATGGTTTCTTCCAGAGCGCCCGCGCCCTCCCGGATTATCGCGCCATGGGCGATGGGGCGGCCCTCCGTAGTAAATTCCAGTCCTGTAATGGTAATGATCTGTTCGGTCATGGTGGTTCCTCCTGGCGATCTTTTTTGTTCTGTCCTTATCATAGCAGGCTATCAGTCCCATAATCCGTACTTTGATGGACAGGCCGGGGCAGATGTGCTATATTTATGAGGAAATTGCGGCCAATAGACCTGTGGGAGGAACCAAAATGGAGCAAAATAAAGCCCTGCTGGAGCGCATCCGGCTGTTTGTGCTGGATCTGGATGGCACCATATACCTGGGCGACCGGCTGCTGCCCGGCGCCGCCGAGTTTATCACCACGGCAAAAGAAAAGGGCCGGCAGGTGCTGTTTTTCACCAATAACACCAGCCGCAGCCCCATGGAATATGTGGAGCGCCTTTCCCGCATGGGGATTCCTGTCACCCGGGAGGATATTCTCACGGCCGGGGATGTGACCATTCACTACCTGCAGACGCACTGCGCGGGACAAAGCGTCTATCTGCTGGGGGTACCTGCCCTGCGGCAAAGCTTTGCGGAAGCCGGGATTTCCCTTACCGAAGAACAGCCTGATCTTGTTGTGGTGGGCTTCGATAAGACACTGACCTACGAACGGCTGGAAAAGGCCTGCATCTACCTGCGCCGGGGCGCCCATTTCCTCGCCACCCACCCCGATATCAACTGCCCCACTGAGGCGGAGCCGATCCCCGATTGCGGCGCTATCTGCCAGGCCATCACCACCAGTACCGGGTTTATGCCCCATTCCCTGGGCAAGCCCGCCGCCGAAACAGTGGAGTTGGTGGAAGCGGTGAGCGGCCTGCCGCGGGAGGCCATCGCCTTTGTGGGGGACCGCCTGTATACCGATGTGGCCTGCGGCACCCAAAACGGCGCCTGCGGCATCCTGGTAATGACCGGCGAAACCACCCCTGAAATGCTGGCGGAAAGCAGCTTTTTCCCCGATGCGGTGTTCCCCTCTCTCGGCGCTATGGCACCGCTGCTTTAATTCTGCAATAAAATTTCGCCCCCTGTACCAATTGGTGCAGAGGGCGGTTTTTGTTGTTCTAATTTATTTCCAGTGTTTTAGCTGCGAAAGATGGGCGTCATACTGTGCCCGGCGCTCCACTTCGCCGATATTTTCAGGGTCCGGCATATGCGCCAGCAAAAAATCCAGCAGCGCATCCTTGCTTTGGTAAGCGAAGGCCCCCTCCGCGTAGCACCACTTGCAGTAATCCTCATTATAGCTGCCATCTGGCTCCCGGCTGGTGATGCCGTCCTCCAGCGGCATGCCGCAGCACTGGCAGATGAGCTGCCGCGGCGTACCCAGCAGCGTATTGATGGATACATCGAACAGTGCCGAAAGCAGCTTCAAGGTTTCGGTATTCGGCACCGTTTCACCGGTTTCCCAGCGGGAGACCGCCTGCCGGGTCACAAAAACCTTTTCCGCCAGTTCTTCCTGCGAAAGACCCTTGCCGGTTCTCAGTTCATAGATCACATCTTTTGTTTCCATGCGCTTTCTCCTCCCTTTGGGAATAGTATAACGCCATACCACCTCTATGAAAAGCAACCCGCTGTTGCTTTTGCTGCTGCGTCACTCGGTCAGGCCAAAGAACCACACCGTTTCGGATTCATAGGTTTCGCCCTGCCGCAGCAGGATGGAGGGAAACTGCGGGTGATGGGGGCTATCGGGGCAATGCTGTGTTTCCAGGCAGATTCCGCTGTGCTTCTGGTAGGCAATGCCGCCTTTGCCCCGCTCTCCACACAGAAAATTACCGGAATAGAGCTGCAAGGCCGGTTCTGTGGTGAAGACGGTGAGCCGCCGTCCTCTTACGGGGTCACTGAGTTCCGCCGCCGGGTGCAGCGGATTTAGGCTCTCGGCATCATAGTCCAACAGGAAATTGTGGTCGTACCCGCCGGCATTTTTTAGCTGCGGACAGTCCGCCCCGATGCGTTCCCCGATGGTATGCGGCGTGGTAAAATCCAGCGGCGTCCCCGCCACCGGCAGCATCTCCCCGGTGGGGATCAGCTCTTCATTGATGGGCGTATAGCGGCTGGCCGCCAGCTCCAGCCGGTGGCCAAGGATATCCCCCTTGCCCTGCCCCGCCAAATTAAAATAGGTGTGGTTGGTCAGATTCAGCAGGGTGTCCCCCTCCTCTGCTGTGGCAGTATAGTGGATAATGAGGGCATCCTCCTGGGTCAGGCAGTAGCGCACCTCTACATGCAGTTTGCCGGGATAACCCTCCTCACCTGCTTCTGCCGTACGGGAGAACACCACCACATTATCAATGTCCTCGGTGCTCCATTGCCACAGGCAGCGGTCAAAGCCTCGCTTGCCGCCGTGCAGGTGGTTGCCGCCGTCATTGGCCGCCAGCTGATACTCCTTGCCGTTCAGGGTGAATTTTGCCCCGGCAATACGGTTGGCCACCCGGCCTATTGTTCCGCCAAAGTGCGGGGCCTCAATGTAATCTGCAATGGCATCACACCCCAGGGTGATATCCTCCACCATGCCCTCTTTATCCGGCACACAGATGCTATGCACAGCCGCCCCGTAATTGAGAAGGTTTACCTCCATGGTGTTGTGGTTAAACAGGGTAAAGCGTGTTACCGCCTGCCCTTCCGGCGTCCTGCCAAAAAAGTGCTTATAGACCATTGGTTGCTCCTCACTTTTCGTTTGTTTCTGCCTATTATTGTACCGCATCAACGGCCAACTGCCAAGGGGGAAGTTTTCACTCTCGCCAGGTCGTCTGGGCGAATTTCTGCTGAGGGATGGCACCGGGCCGCAGGCTGTTTCGGCACAGCCGAAACCGACGGGCACAGTCCGTCGAGACCGTCCAAAGGACGGTTTAGCCTGCGGCCCGCCCTGCCCCCTGCATAAATTCCACACATGGGAAAAGGGACGCCCCCGTTAGAGGACGCCCCTTTCCCAAGAGAGAAAACATTAGAAGATGGCGAGTTTAGACTGGACGGTGGTGGAAGCCACTACGCGTCCGCGCTTGATGACATAGCGACGCTCCGGAGTCAGACGAATGGCGTCGCGTGCATCACGGCAAGCGGTGATGACGATATCGGCATTGCAGCCGACCTTCAAGCCGTAATCCTTCAGACGGAGGATCTTGGCGGCGTCATCGGTGATCATGTCGAAGGTCTTTTCAATCTCATCGGGCAGGCTCAGCTGGGCAGCGTGGCCGGTAATCAGGGCCACCTGCAGCATATCGCCGGCGCCGTAGGGATAGAAGGTATCATTGACGCAGTCCTGGCCAAAGCTCATGGTCACACCGGCAGCCAGCAGTTCCTTTACGCGGGTAATACCGCGGCGGATGGGCTGTTTATCCAAGCGGCCCTGGAGCATCAAGTTGGTAACCGGGTTGGTGATGACATTGATGCCGGCCTTCTTTACCTTTTCGATAACATAGGCCGCATAGTGGTCGTCATAGGCCGCCATGGCGCAGGTATGGCCGGCGGTAACACGGCCCTGCCAGCCGCGGGCGATGGTCTCATCGGCCACCATCTCCAGCGTGCGGTAGAAGGGGTCGTCGCTTTCGTCCACATGCATATCCACATCGGCATCATACTTCTCAGCAATATCAAAGCACAGCTTGACATGTGCGCGGCTGTCGTCGGGGCAGTTCTCATTAGCAGGCATACCGCCTACCACATCGCAGCCCATTTCCATGGCCTGCCACATCAGCTTATCGGCGCCGGGATCCTTTACAATACCCTCCTGCGGGAACGCAACTGTCTGCATATCCACTACGCCCTTATACTTGTCTTTCAGGGCCAGTACGCCCTCGGTGGCCTTCAGGCCGGTAATGGTATCCACATCAATGTGGGTACGAATATTCAGTACACCGTTCTTGATCTCACGCTCCACCACATCGCCGCCGCGGGCCAGAATGTCCTCATTGACATAGTTGCGCTTTTTATCCCACAGCATCTCAATGGCTTCCTTCAGGGTGCCGCTCTGGTTCTTGGGCAGAACATCCAGTACATTGACCTTATCCAGGTGGATATGGGGATCGATGTAGGAAGCGGTGGTCAGGTTGCCCTCGGCGTCAATAACGGTCTCGGCCTCGGCGGTCAGTCCCACGCCGATATCAACGATCTTGCCGCCATCGATGAGGATATTGACCAGCTCTTCCCGGTCACGGAGCTTCGCGTTCTTAATGAGCATCTGCATACTTTAATTCCCTCCAAAAAATTTTTGTTAAAATAATCCGGCAGGGCGCTATTTCTCATTCAAACCGAATTTCTTTACTTCCCAACCCTTTTGAAAAGCGCCCTGCTCCCGGATGGGAGCAGGGCGCGAAACAACTTAGGGTGAAAGCCTCTCCATAGTCTGCCAATATCCGGAGGACTCCTATTCGGTTCACCTACATTTTAGCATACAATCTGCCCAAAGGCAATTCATCATTATTTAGAAAGTTCCAATACATTTTTGTTGGAATCTACCAAATACATCGCATACATCTCCGGCGAAAGCCCGCTCTCCGCTACTATCTTCCGGGCCGGCTCATAGTCCTCGGCCGCCAGCCGCAAGGAGATCCCACAGCTTTGAGTCACGGTGCGCAGGGTGGGCATCGTCGCCACCTTAAAGTGCTGCTCCAGCAGCCGCTCAGTCTGTATGGCGGAATGGGTATTCTCAAAGGATATCATCAGGTAATCTTCGTTCATCGTTTTCACCTCGCCCCTATTTTACCCCATAGTCCCAGCGGAATCAAGTGTGCTTTCCCTCCCGGCCTGTGCAGCAGGCTGGCCATGCGGCGCAGCTGCCGGCAAGCTCTCCCTCCCCCTACAAAAACCGCCCCGGCTAAAAAGCCGGAGCGGTCGGATATTCGTTTTGCTTTATTAGGCAGCGGTGGTCGCCAGCAGCACATAGCTGAGGATGAACAAAACGGAGAGAATGTACATCAATACAGGAACCTCTTTCGCCTTGCCGCGGGCCAGCTTGATGAGGGTGTAGGAGATGATGCCAAAGCCGATACCATCTGCAATGGAGTAGGCAAAGGGCATCATGGCGATGGTGAGGAAGCAGGGGATGGCAGTCTCCATATCGGACCAGTCGATCTTCAGCACACCCTTCATCATGAATACGCCGACGATGATAAGGGCGGGAGCGGTGGCAGCGGAGGGAACAATGCCCGCCACAGGAGCCAGGATAACCGCCAGCAGGAACAGGATACCGGTAGTCATGGAGGTCAGGCCGGTACGGCCACCGTCCTCGATGCCGGTGGAGGACTCAACAAAGGTGGTAACGGTGGAGGTACCGATCAAAGCGCCGGTGCAGGTGGCAATGGCGTCAGCAATCAAAGCACGGTCGCCGCCGGGGAAATTGCCGTTCTCGTCCAGCATGCCGGCATTGCCTGCGGTACCCAGCAGGGTGCCGACAGTATCAAAGCAGTCGCAAATGGCAAAGGTGATGATAGCGGTGAGGAAAGGAACCACGCCGCCGGCGGAAAGCGCACCGGAGAAATCCAGCTTGAAGGCGACCTCGCCAAACGCCTCGCCGATACCGGCTACGGTAAAGCTCTCGGGAATGGTGGTCTGACCCATAAGGAAGCCAATGAGAGTAGTAGCGATGATGCCGATAAAGATAGCACCCTTTACGCGGTAGGCAACCAGAATAGCGGTAATTGCCAAACCGATGAGGGCCAGCAGAGCCGCTCCCTTGGTGATGGAGCCCATATCGGTGTAGGCACCGGCAATACCAGTACCAAAGGCAGTAACGATATTGACATTGAACATGCCAATGAGAGCAATGAAGAAGCCGATACCGGCGGAAATGGCAGCCTTCAAGGAAGCGGGGATCGCTTCAATGATCTTCTTGCGCAAGGGGCTGACGGTCACGACGAGGAAGAGCACGCCGGAAATAAATACGATCGCCAAAGCCTGCTCCCAGGTGTAGCCCATGCCAAAGCATACGGTAAAGGTGAAGAAGGTATTGAGGCCCATGCCGGGTGCCTGGCAGAAAGGCACATTGGCCAAGAACGCGGTAAGCAGGCAGCCAATAGCGGCAGAAATGCAGGTCGCTACCATGACACCGGTCTTGTTCATGCCGGTCATGGAAAGATAGTTGGAGTTGACGAAAATGATGTATGCCATTGCAAAGAAGGTGGTAATGCCTGCACGGATCTCGGTTTTCACATCGGTGCCGTGCGCTTTCAGCTTAAACAGCTTTTCCATAGTGTTGCTCCTTTTACAAAAAAATTTGGAAGCGGACAAAACAAAACGCCGACCGGTCTCATTTAATAATGAGTGTCCCAGCCAGCCATCAATAAAAACGCAAAGCCAACCCCTCCCGCCATAGCGGAACGGATCGGAACACCCATAGTGCCAGCCTTTTCGGGGCCGGCGTAGAAACGCCCGAACCATATTATCGGGCATATATGAGCTTTGGTCATATTTTGTTTACATTTGCAGTTTATCACTTATTTGGGTCGCCTGCAAGGGGTTCTTAGCGGATTTTTAATTTTCGTAGGCTTGCCACATCTTTCACAAACCTTCCGGCCGGTATTGGTGCATAATGACAAATTTTCCGTCTTTCTCGCATAGCCATCTTTTCTCGACAGGCTTTCTGCCCGGAACAGGCATCGGCCCGCAGGGCAAACCGTCCTTCGGACGGTTTTAGGGGCGGCCTCCGGCCGCCCCTTACGGCGCCGTTTCGGCGCCGGCCCTGCGGGCCGCTGTTCTCTCCGCAAGTCACTGCCAATTTCGTGGCCGCCATTCTCTCAGCGTCCCTTCGCGTCTTCCGTTCCTTCCTCAAAGAACGACACCTGCTCCGCCTGCGGCCCGGTCACGCCGGATGGGATCACCAGCGGCCGGGTCCGATCCTCTATCTTGTAGTCAATACCCGCTTTTCGGGCCTGGGCGGTCTGCTCCCGCCGGGGGATGCGGAACACCCGTCCGTCCTTCACAAAATTCGCCCCAGTCTGGTGGAACTGGAATGGGATTCCCTTTTCCATACACTGCTCCCGCAGCGAAAGGACCCACTCATAATGGCAGGGCCTCGCCTCCCGCCCGGATTCCCCGCTGGCAGTCAGCTCCTCTATCTTCTCCGGGTCCAGATACTCCCGCAGATCGAGAGCAGTCAGCAGCGGCGCCGCTATAACGGTCCGGTGCCGGATGGGCAGCTTCAAAAACAGGGGCAGCCGGGCATCGGCGCGGTCCTGGTTTTCCACCGTGCAGCCGATGATAACATTTTCATATCCCTCGCCCCAGTCCGGGGGCAGGCACTCCGCCAGCCGGTCTATGCGCTTGGTAAAAAAGTAGAACCAGCAGTCCCGCCGCCTGCGCATCATCTCCCAGCAGTCCGGCCGCCATGCGTCCGCGTCCTTCAGCAAAAAGTCGGAGGTAAAACAGGTAAAAACCACCGTCCCGGCCGGGATCTTCCAGCCCCCATCCCGCCTTTTGCGGATGGGCAGGTCAAAGGCTGCGTTCCTCCGGCATAATGACGCTCCCACGCCGGTCCCGTACATTTCATCCTGCCGGTAAACATAGCAGTACCGACACCCGGCGCTTATCTTGGTGCAGCCATGCCAGGGGTTCCACCCGACATAGCCTGTATTTTCACTCATCGTCCGTTCTCCCCGCGTTTTAGGCTAAAAATGCCACATACAGCATCAGGATACCGCTCAGCACCATCATCGCAATCATCCCGCTGTTGCCCAGGAACAGCCCCCGTTTCTCCTGTGCCGGGATGGGACTCGTCCCTTCCCGCAGATGGATTCTTTTGCGGTGCCGCCACAGGATCACACACCCGGCTATCGTAATCGCCAGGATCAGATAGCCATAGATGGCGGAGAGCACCAGACTATCCTCCACCGCCTGCGCCACCGTCATACCCAGCAGATTCACCAGGAAGTGCAGCGCCACTGTATAGCGGATGCCCCCGGTGCGCAGCGCCACATAGGCAAAGACCGCCCCCACCGCGAAGGCATAGAAAAATTGTCCAAAGTTGCCGTGGAACAGCCCGAACAGGAATGCCGAGCCGAAGATCGCCACCGGCTCTCCCCAGGGGGCCAGCCGCCGCAGGATCAGCTTGCGGAAGATCCATTCCTCCAGCACCGGCGCCAGCAGCACCCCAAAAAGGAATATGATCCATGGGTTGGTGCCCGTCACCATATCCTGCAGGGGCTCGCCCGCCTGCTGTCCCCGCAGCGCGCTGATGGCCGCGTTGATCCCCAGCCCAATGAGGTTGGTGAGATATACCACCGCGTAGCTTATCAGCGCCAGCGCCCCAAATTGCTTCGCCGTTACCCGGCGGCGGGGCGGGGCGGGCGGCAGGGGCATCGGCCGCAGGATAAGCAGCAGCACCGGCAGGCCCAGCCCGTAGTTCGCCGCGTCGGTAATGACCCACTGGAACCACTCGCTCTGGATAAAGGCGATCATAAAGCGGCTGCCCCGCATGGCCAGGAGCTGACACCCCAGCATCAGCAGCGCGGCGCCGCCCTGCATCACCAGCATCATGGCAAAGCACGCCCACCCGATGCGGCTAAAGCTCCGGCGCGCATCCTCTCTGTATTCCTCCAACTGGCTTTCCCGTGGGGCAAAAGGGTAAAATTCCGGCATGGCAGCTCCTTTCCCGACAAGAAAACTTGCCGGCAACATGATAGCTGATTATACCCCAGCCGATGCCCCTTTGTCAATTCTAGCGCCAAAGGAAAAGCCGACCGCCTTTCGGCAGTCAGCCTCTCCCTTAAACAGCTGCAAACGGATAATACTTTCCCGTCACCATTTGCAGGATAAACAGCAAAATGATCCCCAGATCCGCCAGTATATTGACCGCTGCAAGAATTCGTTCCTTCTTTCGGCTCCGTTCTTCTTTCTTCCCCGGCATCATGAATAGGATCCACGAGCCAATCAGCAGCGTCAGTGTCTGTGCCCCGCACAATAGCCCGAATACCGGCTGCTTCGGCTGCTCCCCACACCTCGCCATAATACCGTTGGCAGCGAATTGCAGCCAAAAGAGGAGATTAACCGCATGGAGCAGTACCGTCCATTTTGCATTCTCCGTCAGCTTTCCCCGCATGTTGTCCTCCTACTTTTCCTTTTTCTCCGGCTTATCGTTCATGTTCTTCTCCTTGTTTTCCTCTCTTGCCCTCAGTATACCATGTCCCCACAGATATTTCCATTGGCTTTCTCTTGCAGGGTGTCCCCGCCTTTCGACTATCAGAACAGCCGCCACAGGAACATCTCGCCTGTCACGAGCTGCGCAATAAAAATCGCCGTGACCAAAACCGTCAGCACAATCTCCGTTACGGCAACGATCTTCCGGTTCCGCCGGTTGATCTCCGGTCCGTAGTCCGGTTCCTCCACCGGCAGCAGCTCCCCCGCCCATGCAAAGAGCATAAGAATCAACCACCACATCAGCTCCAAAGCAAAGTCGACCTCTTTCAATACACCGATCCGGTCAAGATCATGAGCCAGCCATACGATCAGCGTAGCAATAAAAGACAACGAATAGTACAGGATATCGCTGCCGTATTTTCTCAGCTTTTCTCTCAGCTTTTCTCTCATTTTTTGTCTCCTTTCTGCTTTCCTTTCTTTTTTTAGCATACCATATCCGCGCAGATATCTCCATCGGCGTTTTCCCTCAAGATAACCCCCTCTTTTTGGCGCAAACGACAGATTGCGGCCGTCTGGCATCTAACCGTTTTTCCTCGGCAGTCTCTTACACCTCTTATAACGGCTCACACAGCAAAATTGCAACTAGCTTTTTTCATTTTCCCACACGCCGTGCCAGTCAGCACAGCAAAAAAGCGCCCTTTCGGGCGCTTTCTCTCCAATGCTGTTATTTCCGGTTCCTTATCAGCTTTATTCCCGCCAGCACCGCGGCATACAGCACACCGGCCACCGCCCAAATGATCCAGCTGTATCGGGGCTGGCCGTTGCCTTTGGGGCCAAAGGTATAGATCATAAAAATTGCCGTCGCCACCAGCCAGTAGATCACGCTCACCGGCCCGGTAATGTTCTTCTGGGATTTCTCCCTGCGGGTATAGTCGCCCTCCTCCAGCAGCTTCTCCATCGAGCTGTAAATGGTCCCGCCGTACACAAAGAAGTACACACCGATCCCCACTACCGCCAGCAGCAGGCATACTGCCATCGTCATAAAAAAGCCATCCTGTATCACCGCCATGACAGCGAACAGCGGCACAAACGAAAGAACACACAGCACCGTACCGATGGTGTTCATGCGGTCATAGGTCGGCTTGAAGGCTTTCTGCCGTTCCTTTACCATGCCGGTCACGCCGTATTCCGTCTCAAAAGGCTCCTTCTCCAGGAACTCATATTCCCTCGCCTTGTTCCCACAGCTCAGGAACAGCGTCACCGCGATGGCAACCAGGATCATTAACACACACAAACCGATGCCGGCTGCCGTCTCCTCCCGCAGGGGAAATGCTGAAGCCGAAAGCTCGCTCACCGCTGCCAGCCCGATGAGCGCAATGGGCGAAAAAATGCACAGCATCGTTGCCAGTGCCATCTTGGGGGCGGCGGTGCGCCGCAGCGCCAGGTAATCGGAAGCCTCGCCGATCGTCACGCGGCGCAGCGGCGGCCGGCGGTCGTCCTCGGTCACTGTCGGCTCCGCTATCTCTATCTCGTCCTTCAACAGGTAGTCGGTCGTCACCCCAAAAAGGCGGCTCATCTGCACTACCTTATCCATATCGGGAATGGACTGCGCCCCCTCCCACTTGGAGACCGACTGCCGCGTGACCGCCAGCTTTTCCGCCAGCTCCTCCTGCGACCAGCCCGCTTTCTTTCTCAAATCAATAATTTTATCCGCCAGTATCATTCTTCATGCCCTCCTTTATTCCGGACGGCATCTTCTATCCGTCCCTGTGCCATTATCCTACCATTCGGCGCAGTTGCGCACCACCAATTCAACCATTAAATCTGTCAACCGCCGGTTGCGAACCTTCGGTTTTCTCGTCCCATTCACACATTTTGCGGAGCCTAATCCCTGCCCTGCTTATTCATCTGCTAAAAATTTAGGTCCTGTCCTAGGCAAGTTCCTGCAAACCGCTCTTTCGCGTCCCACTCACGCCGTCTGCGGGGCTTAGCCCCTGCCCTGCTTACTCATCCGCTAAAAAACCAAGCCCTGTCCTGGGCAGGTTCCTCCAAACTCCGTTTTCGTCCTATCGCCCATTCGCTAAAAATCCGGACCCCTCCTTGGAAAATTTCTGCAAACCGCAGGCTTCGGGCCGCAGGCGTTCCGGCCAAGGCCGGAACCAGCGGGCGCAGCCCGCTGCGGCGGCTCTGCCGCCAGGCCTGCGGCCCGCCCCGCTCTTCCCCCGGCTTTTGCCCTCCATAAAAAGACGCAGAGCGTCCCTTTTCGGTCAGCCCTGCGTCTTTGCGTCTTGGGTTATTTACTTGTTCATCGCCTGATAGGCCGCCACAGCGCAGGCTACGGTCGCGCCCACCATGGGGTTGTTGCCCATACCGATAAGTCCCATCATCTCCACATGCGCGGGGACGGAGGAAGAACCGGCAAACTGGGCGTCGCCGTGCATACGGCCCATGGTGTCGGTCAGGCCATAGGAGGCAGGACCCGCCGCCATGTTATCGGGGTGCAGGGTACGGCCGGTGCCGCCGCCGCTGGCCACGGAGAAGTACTTCACGCCGTTCTCCCAGCACCACTTCTTGTAGGTGCCGGCCACGGGGTGCTGGAAGCGGGTAGGATTGGTAGAGTTGCCGGTGATGGAAACATCCACCTTCTCCATCTTCATAATGGCTACGCCCTCCAGTACATCGTTGCAGCCGTAGCACTTGATCTTGGCGCGCTCGCCCTCGCCAAAGACGACCTCGCGCACCACCTTTACTTCGCCGGTAGCAAAGTCAAAGTCAGTTTCTACATAGGTAAAGCCGTTCACCCGGCTGATGATATAGGCAGCGTCCTTGCCCAAACCGTTCAGGATGACCCGCAGCGGTTCCTTGCGGGCCTTGTTGGCGTTGCGGGCAATGCCGATGGCGCCTTCCGCCGCCGCAAAAGACTCATGCCCCGCCAGGAAGCAGAAGCACTTGGTCTCATCGCGCAGCAGCATAGCACCCAGGTTGCCGTGGCCCAGGCCCACCTGGCGCTGCTCGGCAACGGAACCGGGCACGCAGAAGGCCTGCAGTCCCACACCGATCATCTCGCTGGCTTCCGCCGCACTCTTGGCGCCCTTCTTCAGGGCCAGGGCGGTGCCCAGGGTGTAGGCCCACACCGCGTTATCAAAGGCAATGGGCTGTACGCCCTTCACGATCTCTTCCACATTGATGCCATGCGCCAAAGTGAGGTCACGGGCATCTTCCAGGGTATTCATACCGTATTCTTTCAGGCAGGCGTTGATGCCGGGCATCCGTCTTTCCTGTCCTTCAAATTTCGCCATTGTCGTGTCCTCCTTCTCTTATTCTTCTCTGGGGTCAATGTACTTGGGCGCATCGGCAAAGCGGCCGTATGTACCGGTGTTCTTCTTCAGGGCCTCCTCGGCGTTTACACCGTGGCGGATATCCTCCATCATCTTGCCCAGGCGCACAAACTGATAGCCGATAGCCTCGCCGTTCTTATCCAGCGCCACCTTGGTGATGTAGCCCTCGGCCAGCTCCAGGTAACGCACGCCCTTGGCGCCGGTGGAAAAGATGGTACCGGTCTGGCTGCGCAGGCCCTTGCCCAGGTCCTCCAAGGAAGCCCCGATGGGCAGGCCGTCCTCACTGAAGGCGGTCTGGGTGCGGCCGTAGGCCAACTGCTTAAAGATCTCCCGCATTGCCACATTGATGGCGTCGCAGACGAGGTCGGTGTTCAGGGCCTCCAGCAGGGTCTTGCCGGGCAAGATCTCGCCGGCCATGGCAGCGGAATGGGTCATGCCGCTGCAGCCGATGGTCTCTACCAGCGCCTCCTCAATGATGCCATTCTTGACATTCAGGGTCAGCTTGCAGGCGCCCTGCTGCGGCGCGCACCAGCCAATGCCGTGGGAAAGGCCGGAGATATCGCTGATCTGGTATGCCTTTACCCAGCGTCCCTCCTCCGGGATAGGCGCGGGGCCGTGGTGTGGACCCTTGGTGACGGGGCACATACATTCTACTTCGTGGGAATAGTTCATTGCACATTCTCCTTCCGAACAGACTTTGTGTTAAAAATAACATTGTGATTAAAATAACAATACCACCAATATTATAGTGAACCGCCACAGCATTTGCAAGGGGTTTCCTGCAAGTTTTTGTTGGAAAACCCGTTTTTGCCCCCACTCGCGCAAAAATTTACAGTTTAGCCACAGCCTTGCCCCCTCTTTTATTTGACACCGCCCCCGGGGTGCAGTAAAATAGTATGGTTAAAAGGCATACCTTGCCGTACTGTGCTTTCCGGGGCTCGCCGGGCCACCGGCAAAGCGGCGCCGGCAGTGCCGTCCCTTGACAGGCAACAGTCCGTTTTCAACGGACATCAGCCTGCCCGCGGGCCGTCCCCGCCCTCATCCGCTTTTCCGCCGCCCCCGCTCGCCCCTGCCCGTTTCCTTCGGGCAGATCACTACTCACCAAAGGAGAACACCAAACTATGGGACTCGTCGATAAACTGTTCGGCTCCTACAGCGCCAAGGAGCTCAAGCGCATCCGCCCCCAGGTGGATGCCGTCCTGGCCCTGGAGGACCACTACCGTCAGATGGATAATAAAACCCTGCAGGGAGAAACCGCCCGCTTCAAGGAGCTCTTGGCGAACGGCAAAACCCTGGATGACATCCTGCCGGAGGCCTTTGCCGCCTGCCGGGAGGCCGCCGACCGCGTGCTGGGCATGCGTCACTTCCCCGTCCAGGTCATGGGCGGCATCATCCTGCACCAGGGCCGCATCGCGGAAATGAAAACCGGTGAGGGCAAAACCCTCGTTGCCACCCTGCCCGCCTACCTCAATGCCCTCTCCGGCAAGGGCGTGCATGTCGTCACCGTCAATGAATACCTCGCCCGCCGTGACAGCGAATGGATGGGCAATCTCTACCGCTGGATGGGCCTCACCGTGGGCCTCGCCATCAGCGGCATGAGCCCCGATGAAAAACGCGCCGCCTACGCCGCCGATATCACCTACGGCACCAATAATGAATTCGGCTTCGATTACCTGCGCGATAACATGGTGGTGTATAAGCGCAACTGCGTCCAGCGCGGCTGGAATTACGCCATCGTCGATGAGGTGGACTCCATTCTGATCGATGAAGCCCGTACCCCCCTCATCATCAGCGGCGCCGGCGAAAAATCCACCGACCTCTATGAGAAGGCCGACCGCTTCGCCGCCACTCTCACCCCCCTGCGGGTCAAGGAGATGGACGCCAAGGACGACCAGGAGGATATCCAGGCCGATTACATCGTGGATGAAAAGGCCCGCACCGCCACCATCACCCCCCAGGGTGCCCGCAAGGCGGAGCAGTATTTCGGCATCGAGAGCCTCAATGACCCCGAAAACCTCACCCTGGCCCACCACATCAATCAGGCCATCGCCGCCCGCGGCGTCATGCAGCGGGATATCGACTATGTCGTGAAGGACGGCGAGGTCATCATCGTCGATGAGTTCACCGGCCGCCTCATGATCGGCCGCCGCTATTCCAATGGCCTGCACCAGGCCATCGAGGCCAAAGAGGGCGTCACCGTCGCGCGCGAAAACCGCACTCTGGCCACCATCACCTTCCAGAACTACTTCCGCATGTACGATAAGCTGGCCGGCATGACCGGTACCGCCATGACCGAGGAGCAGGAGTTCCGGGATATCTACCGGCTGGATGTGGTGGAGCTGCCCACCAATAAGCCTCTCGCCCGTGTCGATCTCCCCGATGCCGTCTACAAGACCCAAAAGGGCAAGTATGCCGCCATCCTGGATATCATTGCCGAGTGCTACAGCCGCCGCCAGCCCATCCTGGTCGGCACCACCTCCATCGAAAAATCCGAGATGATCAGCAAGCTGCTCAAGGCCCGCGGCATTCCCCACGAGGTACTCAACGCCAAGTTTCACGAGAAGGAAGCCGAGATCGTCGCCCAGGCCGGTAAGCCCGGCGCCGTCACCATCTCCACCAATATGGCCGGCCGCGGTACCGATATCATGCTGGGCGGCAACGCCGAATATCTCGCCAAGGATGCCCTCCGCCGGGAGGGCATGGAGGAGGACCTCATCTACGAGGCCACCGCCTACGGTGAAACGCAGGATGAGGAGATCCTTGCCGCCCGCCGCCACTTCCAGGAGCTGCTGCAAAAGTACAAGGCCGAAATCGCTCCCGAAGCCGAAAAGGTCCGTTCCGTCGGCGGCCTGTATATCCTGGGTACTGAGCGGCACGAAAGCCGCCGCATCGATAACCAGCTGCGCGGCCGTGCCGGCCGTCAGGGCGACCCCGGTACCACCAAGTTCGTCATCTCGCTGGAGGACGACCTGATGCGGCTGTTCGGCGGCGAGCGCCTGCAGGCCCTCATGAACAGCATGGGCGTCGATGAGAATATGCCCATCGAAGCCAAGCTCCTCTCCAATTCCATTCAGTCGGCGCAGGCCCGCATCGAGGGTATGCACTTCGAGATGCGTAAGAATGTCCTCAAGTACGATGATGTCATGAACCGCCAGCGGGAGATCATCTACTCCCAGCGCCGCCGCGTGCTGGATGGCGAATCGGTCTCCGACAGCATCCGCAAGATGATGCAGGAATACATCACCGCCAGCGTGCAGCAGTACCTGGTGGATGAAAAGAACCACGAGGAATGGAATCTCGATGGCCTGCGGGATCGCTTCATGGGCTGGATCACCGATGAGAACGACCTGCGCTACTCGCTGGAGGAGCTCCGCGGCATGAGCCGTGACGATATCGCCCAGACCCTGCTGGAGAAAGCGGAAGCCCGCTATGAGGCCCAGCGCCAACTCTTCGGCGAATCCTTCGAGGAGATCGAGCGGGTGGTGCTGCTGCGGAATGTCGATACCCTGTGGATGGATCACATCGATGCCATGGAGGAGCTCAAGCGCGGCATCGGCCTGCGCGGCTACGCCCAGCAGGATCCCGTCGTGGCCTACCGTCTGGAGGGCTTTGAGATGTTCGATCAGATGATCGAGGGCATCAAGGAAAATACCGTCAAGATGCTGCTCACCATCCGTCCCCGTCCCCAGGTGGAGATCAAGCGGGAGCAGACCCTCAAGCCCCTGGCCACCGGCGAAGACGGCACCGTCAAGAAAATCCCCATGAAGGCCGATAAAAAGAAGCCCGGCCGCAATGACCCCTGCCCTTGCGGCAGCGGCCTGAAGTACAAAAAGTGCTGCGGCAAATAACCCCCCCATACTCCAAAAGACACCCCCGCCGGGGTGTCTTTTTTGCCCCGCCCCACAGGCTCCCCTGTGTAAGGGGAGCTGGCAGCCGCATGGCTGACTGAGGGGTTGCCGGCAAAAGGTAATAATTTC
>CEBV01047194.1_pt1 | contig 26507 bp, 20 predicted proteins | sample 554741 | NCBI WGS metagenome assembly CEBV01 (sample SAMEA3182070, study PRJEB8094) | gut metagenome | biome: human; feature: gut; material: Stool; isolation source: human stools | place: Canada | collected 2011-11-22 | reverse complement strand
AGCAGCAGGGCGTTCATCGGCAGGTAGCACTGCCGCGCCACTTTTTGCAGGATGGCGTGGTTGGTCAGATCGTCGAGGTAGTTGTGATCCACGCCCATATTGAAAAACCGGTAGGTTTTCAGCCGCCAGGGCTGATGAACCTGAAAATAGAAACAGATCGTTTTCATGGTGATATGTCGTTTGTGTTGTTATTCCCGTTGGCGTGCGGCCGCCTCGTCGATGACCGCCTGATAGACCGCCTTGATCTTCGCGGCGGCGTTGTCCCATTTGAGTCCGGTCACCTCGTCGAGCCCCTTCTCGGCGAACATCTTCGCCAGCGCGGGATAGGTAATCAGGGCATAGATCGCATCCGACAGGGCGTCCACGTCCCAATAGTCGACTTTGAGCGCGTAGTCGAGCACTTCGGCCACGCCGCTCTGCTTGGAGATGATGACCGGCACGTTCGAGCGCATCGCTTCGAGCGGCGAGATGCCGAAGGGTTCCGACACCGAAGGCATCACGTAGACGTCCGACAGCTGGAACATGCGGTGCACATCCTCGCCGCGCAGGAATCCCGTGAAGTGGAAGCGGTCGGCGATGCCGAGGCGCGCCACGCGGCGGATGACGTGGTTCATCATATCGCCCGAACCGGCCATCACGAAGCGCACGTTCGGCACCCGTTTGAGCACCTTGGCGGCCGCCTCGACGAAGTAGTCGGGCCCCTTCTGATAGGTGATGCGCCCCAGGAAGGTGACGATCTTGTCCCCGACGCCGCGTTCGGGGGCGGCGCACTCCGCCTCGGCGAACCGCACGGCGTTGTGCACCGTCACCACCTTTTCGGCCGGAATGCCGTAGCGGGTGACGATGATGTTGCGCGTGAGGTTCGACACGGCGATCACACGGTCGGCGGCCTCCATGCCCGCGCGTTCGATGGCATAGGTCTGCGAATTGATGTTCTCGCCGCTGCGGTCGAACTCCGTGGCGTGCATGTGCACGACCAACGGTTTTCCGGAGACCCGTTTGGCGGCGATTCCGGCGAAGTAGGTGAGCCAGTCGTGGGCATGGATCACGTCGAACTGCCCCGCCAGATCGCGGGCCACCTGCGCGGCTACCATCGCATAGCGCGCCACCTCCTCCATGAGGTTCGCGCCGTATTTGCCCGAAAAGGTGTAGCGCTGCTTCCAGAGGTCGGTCGTCTCCCGCGTCTTACGTCCCGTGCGGACGTACTCGTCGTGATAGGACTTGTACTCTTCGGGCGAGACGTAGGGGACCATGTTCGAGTCGATGCGGATGAACGACATCTTCTTCCACAGCTCCTCCGTATCGCCGGAGGCGGCGCCGAAGAGCGTCTCCACGTCGCTGGCGTTGACCACGCGCACATAGTTCTGGTCTTCGTCTCCGGTGGCACGGGGCATGACGAAGGTCACGTTGACATCGTTTCGCGCCAGCCCGCGCGTCATGCCGTAGCAGGCCGTACCCAGACCGCCTGCGATATGAGGGGGAAATTCCCATCCGAACATTAACACTCTCATGGCTGACTATTTTTTGACGGTTTTACGTTCTGTTTTGCGCCTTCCGTTCCCTTTGGCCGGGGCTTTGGGGCGTTTCGCGGGTTTCGCCTCTTCGTCCGCCGCCCCTTTCCGTGCGGAATCCGCAGGCGCGGCCGCCGCCTCCGTCGCCGTGCGGGGTTTCGCCGCACCGGCCGCTCGGCGGGAGCCTGTTTTCGGGGCGGCCTTCTCCCTCTTCTTCCGCCATGCGGGGTCGAAGCGCTCCATGAGCCGGTAGAGTTCCAGCACGGCGCCGACGCTCCACGCATAGGAGATCGCGCTTTTAGGGGCGAAGGGCGGGTCGGCGTCGTACATCTTCGAGATCGAACCGATGCCGTGGCACTGGATGTCCTCGTCGAAGTCGGCGAGGAATCGCTCGACTTCGGGTGTGTAGTCGGCGCCGGTGAGCGCATAGCGGGCCTTGACGTAGAAGGGCAGCGGCCATACCCACACCGTACCGTTCATCGCGGCGTGGGAGCGCATCCGGTCGTCGCCGGCGTAGGAGCCGTTGTAGAGCGGATTCTGCGGCGAGAGCGAACGCAGCCCCTTCGGGGTGAGCAGGTATTGGCGGACGATGCGCAGCACGGAGATGAGCTGCTCCTCGTCGAGCATCGTGTAGTTCAGGCCGCAGGCGACGACCATGTTGGGGCGGATGAAGCGGTTGGTCTCGGCGTCGTTTACGAAATCGGCCAGGTATCCCTCCTCCGGAAGCCAGAATTTTTCCAGAAACGACGCCTTGGTCTGCGCCGGAGCGTCCTTCCATTCGGCGGCGAACGCCTTGTCGTCCGCCTCTTCGGCCAGTGACAGCGCATAGCTGACGGCGTTGTACCACAGGGCGTTGATCTCGACCTGATACCCGTTGCGCGGGGTGACGGGCCGTCCGTCCGCATAGGAATTCATCCATGTGAGCGCCACGTGCTCGTCCGACGCCCAGACCAGTCCGTTGCCGTGCAGCGCCACACGGCCGCCGATGCCGCGGCGGTAAGCCGCGAGGATCGACTTCATCGCTTCGCCGTAGCGGCGCCAGATCTCGCGGCTGCCGATCTCGGATTCCAGTTCCTGCAATGTGTAGAAGAACCACAGCGGGGCGTCGGCTTCCTGCGCGGCCGATGCCGAACCGGCGAAATCGCCGTCGCGGAGCGTGCGGCACACGCTGTCCAGCACGTCGATGCAGTCCTCCTTGTGATCCTGTTCGAGCGTGATGCCCGGCAGCGACATGAAGGCTTCGCGGGCGATCTGCGCCGTGAGCCACGGATAGCCGGCCATCACCTCCGTGCGGCCGTCGGGGCGCCGGATGACGAACTGCCGGGCCGAGTGGCGCAACAGGCTGTGGAAATCGATCTTGTGGGTGCGGCGTGCCAGCGCGCGGTCGAACAGCGCGCCGATCTCGGCCGACGAGGCCATCTCTTCGACCGACGCCGAGAAGATCACGCTCTGTCCCTTCGACAGGGGCAGTTCGAAATAGCCCGTCGTCAGCAGGTCTTCGTACCCGTCGTAGCCGCGGGCCAGCTCCTGCGGGTATTCGAATCCGTAGTACCAGTCGGGTGCGGCCACGAATTCGGCGTCGGGCCGGTTCGTTTGGAGGTAGAGCCACGGATAGCCTTCGTAGAGGCGGTTCTTCACGCCGCCCTGCACGGGGTAGGAGCGGCCGTTGGCCTCCATGTTGGCATGGGTCAGCGCCTCCTTCTCGCGATAGGCGAAGAAGGGCCGCAGCCGCAGGCGGATGTCGGCCGGCGAGTCGAGCAGCGTGTAGCGGATCATCAGCTGCGTGCGCTTGTGAATCCACAGCAGCTCCTTGCGCAGGATGACGCCGCCCACGCGGTAGGTGATCGTCGGGGTCGGCGTGTAGGCGAAGTCGGTGATGTACTTGTGGCCGCGCGGTTCGTAGACGCCGCGGAAACGGTGGATAGCCAGATTGAACGACTGATCGTGCTGGACGATGGTCTCGTCGAGCGACGACAGCAGCACGCAGGTCTGGTCGCCCCTGCCGATCGGGGCGACCATCAGACCGTGGTACCTGCGCGTATTGCAGCATACGATCGTGGTGCTCATGTAGCCGCCGCGGCGGTCGGTCGAGAGCACCTCGCGTTGCAGCGAATATTCGAGGTTGCCCAGTTCGTTCTTGTCGAAAGTAAGTGCAGACATGGTTTATGTTGTGATAGTTAGGATCGTTTCAGTAAAGTTATTGAAAAATATCCGGTTTTCCAACAACGAAAACGTAAAAATCGCAGCCTCGCACTCCTCCGTCCTTTCGGGGCGGCACCTTCCCGGCTCAAACGGGTTGCCGAAATTTTGCGTTTGCGGTCCGCAGACCCTCCGGCGCCGGAAACGACGCCGGAGGAGCGGTCCGGAAGTCTCTTGCGGCGGCGACCGCGTCTACGCCCACTTCACCAGCGCGAAATCCATGCGGTGCGGCAGATGCGGGTTCGAGGGGTAGATGCGCAGCGCCACGTCGAACGACCCCGAGCGGCCCGAACGGTAGTCGAGCGCGTAGGTGACGGTCGTCCCCTCGACGGCCGTGCGTTCGAGCGGTACGGTTTCGATCACGTTGACCGGCTGGCCGTACTCGATCTGCTTGGCCACGACCAGCTCGGCGCCGATGTCTTCGGGACGGAGGTCGGCCACGTCGATCTTGATCTCGAAGGGGTAGTGCTCCCCGACGAACATCGCTTCGCGGTCGATCTTCGCCTGCTTGACCTCGACGATGCGCACCTTGTCCCACGCGGCCGAGATCCGGCGTTTCCATGCCGCGATTTCGCGCGCCAGCATGTAGTCTCCCGCGACGATCTCGTGCCGGCGTGCCGCCAGCTTGCCGTAGAAGCGCTCCTCGTAGTCGCGCATCATGCGGTTGGTCGTGAAGTTCGCCGCGATGTCGGCCACGCACCGTTTGACGGATTCGACCCAGTCGCGCGGGATGTTCTGTTCGTCGCGCTTGTAGTAGAGCGGTACGATCTGCTCCTCGATCGTGTTGTAGATCATCTCCGCGTCCAGTTCGTCCTGGAACCGCTGGTCGGCGAAGGTCCGTTCCATCGGCAGCGCCCAGCCGGCGCCCTCCTTGTAGCCCTCGACCCACCAGCCGTCGAGCACCGAGAATTGCAGCACGCCGTTCATGACGCACTTCTCTCCCGACGTACCCGACGCTTCGAGCGGGCGGGTCGGCGTGTTGAGCCACACGTCTACGCCCTGCACCATTTTTCGCGCCAATTCCATGTCGTAGTTTTGCAGGAAGAGAATTTTCCCGACGAATTGCGGCATGGCCGCCACCTCGACGATGCGTTTGATGAGATCCTGCCCCGGCTTGTCGTTGGGGTGCGCCTTGCCCGCGAAGATGAACTGCACGGGCCGCTCCTTGTTGTTGACGATCGCCGACAGGCGGTCGAGGTTCGTGAAGAGCAGGTAGGCGCGCTTGTAGGTGGCGAAGCGGCGTGCGAAGCCGATCGTCAGTACGTCGGGTTTGATCCCTTCGACGATCTGCACCATCTGGCGCGGCGAGTCGATGCGCACCTGGGCGGGGTCGCTGTACCGTTTGCGGATGTGATCCACCAGCTTGCGTTTGAGGAAAATGCGCTCCTGCCAAAGTTCGGCGGCGGGGATGTCGTGCACCTTCTGCCAGGCGGGGATGTCGTAGTCGTGCCCCGAAAACCCTTCGGGGAAGTAGCGCATGTAGAGCCGCCGCAGATTGGAGGCGCACCACGTGGGGAAGTGTACGCCGTTGGTGACGTAACCGATGTGCAGCTCGTTCTTGAAGTAGCCGGGCCACATGTTGCCCAGGATGTCCTTCGACACCTCGCCGTGGAGCCACGACACGCCGTTGACCTCCTGCGAGAGGTTGCACGCCAGCACCGACATCGAGAAGCGCTCTTCGGGGTCGTTGGGGTTGGTCTTGCCCAGATTGATGAACTGTTCCCACGTGATGCCCAGTACATCGGGGTAGTGGGCGAGGTATTGGCGGATCATCGACTCGGGGAAGGCGTCGTGGCCGGCCGGCACGGGGGTGTGGGTCGTGAAGAGCGACGACGAGCGGACTACTTCCAGCGCTTCGGAGAAGGTGAGCTTGCGGCGCACCAGATCGCGGATGCGCTCGATGCCGATGAAGGCCGCATGGCCCTCGTTGCAGTGGTAGACCTCCTGCTTGATGCCCATGGCCCTCAGGGCGCGGATGCCGCCCAGGCCGAGCAGCAGCTCCTGTTTGAGCCGGTTCTCCCAGTCGCCGCCGTAGAGGTAGTGGGTGATCTGACGGTCTTCGTCGAGATTGGCTTCGTAGTCGGTGTCGAGCAGGAAGAGGTCGGTGCGGCCGACCTGGCATCGCCAGACGCGGGCCGAGAGCGTACGCCCCGGCAGGGCGATCTGTACGGTCGTCCAGTTGCCCAACTCGTCGCGCACGGGCGAAATCGGCAGCTTCGAGAAGTTCTGCGCCTCGTAGGTCGCCTCCTGCGCCCCCTGCGCCGAGAGCCGCTGCGTGAAGTAGCCGTAACGGTAGAGCAGCCCCATGGCAACCATCGGCACGTTCTTGTCCGACGCCTCTTTGAGGTAGTCGCCGGCGAGGATGCCCAGGCCGCCCGAATAGATCTTCAACGACGAGTGCAGTCCGTATTCCATCGAGAAGTAGGCGATCGTCGGCGCCTTCGGATCGGGTTTTTCGCTCATGTATTCGTTGAACATGGCGTAGACGCCGTCGAGCATCGCAAGGAACGAACCGTCCTGTTCCAACTCCTGCAACCGTTCGAGCGGCAGCCGGTCGAGGAATACGATCGGGTTCTTCTCGCACTCCGACCACAACTTCTGGTCGATGTACTCGAACAGGTCGCGGGCGCCGCTGGTCCAGCTCCACCAAAGGTTGTGCGAGAGCACTTCGAGGGCGTGGAGACGCTTGGGAAGCACCTTCTCGACCATCACGCGGTTCCAGTGCGGTTTTTCGGTGATGAGCTGCTGCCGCACGAAATTGATCTGTTCGGTCGTACCGCCTCCGTCGTTGAGCACCGCACGGTTGGTACGGGTCACCGAACGTTCGATCGCTTCGGAATAGGCTTTTTCGTAGGCTGCGTAGAGTTCGCTCCACAGGGCCGTGCGCGACAGTTCGGCGGCGGCGTTGCGGGCGATTTCGACCTCCTGCGGGGTATATTTGGTGAAATGCAGCAGCGCCTTGGCGATTTCGCGAGCCGCTTCGGCGTAGTTGTCGTCGTTGCGTGCGACGAGCGTCACGCCCTCGTGTTCGCCCTGAGAACCGGCCCAGAGTCCGAATCCGGCCAGCGTGGTGGTGAGCGTCGGTACCGAGAAGGCCGTCGATTCGAGCGGCGTGTATCCCCACGGCTCGTAGTACGAGGGGAAGAGCGTCATGTCCATTCCCACCAGCAGTTCGTAGTAGCTCTTGTCGAAGATGCCGTCGCGGCCGTTGAGGTAGGTGGGAACGAAGACCACCTTCACCTTCGACGACGGGTTGGCCAGCACGCTGCCGGCGATCGAGTTGAGGATCTGATCCCATTCGGGATGTTCGAGGTAGTGGGTGCAGAAACGGTTCTGCTTGGGATCGATCGGGCTGTTTTCGTCGGCCAGATGCGCCTGCAAATCCTTGCGGGGGCCGGTCGTGGCGGACGGTACGGTGATGTAGACCAGCACCTCGCGGTCGAGGGCGTCCGTTTCGGCGAGCTGTTTCAGGGCGTCGAGGAAGATGTCGATGCCTTTGTTGCGGAATTCGTAGCGGCCGCTCGTGCCGACGATCAGGGGTTCGCCGTCGAATTTGCAGCTCAGCGTCGCCTCGGCCGTGCGGATCATCGCGCGGCGTGCCTCGGCCCGTTTTTCGTCGAACTCCCTGCCGTTCCACACGAAGTCGTCCTCGAAGCCGTTGGGGGTGACGACGTCCACCGTGCTGCCCAGCAGGCTCTCGCATTCGCGGGCGGTGATTTCGCTCACGGTGCAGAACACGTCGTGTTCCTGCGAGGCGATCTTCTCGATCGAGTGTTTGGCCACGACGTTGAACTGGCGCGCCAGTTCGCCGGCGTTGAGCCGCCCCAGATCCTTGTAGAGCGGCAGCCCGTTGCCGGCCACGCAGCGGCCCGTCACCGTGGCGTGGGTCGTGAAGACCGTGGCCACGTAGGGCGAGTACTTGCGCAGGTAGAGTCCGCCGGCGGCGGTCATCCACTCGTGGAAGTGGGCCACCACCTTGTCCGTCGAGGCGCAGAAGTTCTCCACGTAGGAGGCGATGACCTGTCCGGCCGCGTGGCCGAAGAGCACCGGCTCGATGTAGTCCCACTGTCCTGAGATCGAGTCGACGTGGTAGGTCTCCCACAGGAATTTCAGGATGTCGTCCTTCTTCGGGAAGAGCGACGTATAGTCGACCAGCACCGCGATCGGACGGCCGACGACGCGCCAGCGGCCGATGCGGATGCGGATGCCGTCGTTGTAGACGCTCTGGCGCCACGCTTTGAGCAGCTCGTCGTCCTCCTCGAATTCGGGATTGTCGCCTTCGCGCTGGATGTCGGGGCCGATGAGCAGATAGTTGTCGCCCAGTTTGCTTTCGACGGTGCGGGCCTTGGTCGAAACGACGGTGTGGATGCCGCCGACTTTGTTGCAGACCTCCCAGCTCACCTCGAAGAGGTAGTCGGGCGTCAGCAGTTCGTTTTCGTTCATATCTTGTCGGATTTTTGATAATTCGGTTCGTACCTGCGGTCGACAGGAAGGTGTTTCACCTGCAAAGGTACTGGCGAATGATCTATATTTGCAAATTCATAAAAATATTTAATAATAACTTAACCTTAACATTCCCAGAACAGAGCGGCGATCACGGCGTCCGACAGCAAAAACCGTTCGGCGGGGATCGCCAGCTGTCCGTCGCGCAGGGTGGCGTCGCCCGCGTCGAGCCACGGGCGCGCCGCGTCGAGCAGGGTTTCGAGCCGTGCCGGCCCGAACCGTCGCCCGATCGCCTTCGTATCGAGCCCTTCGGCCGTGCGAAGCGCCGTCATCACGGTCTCGTTGTAGCGGTCGCGTTCGGTCAGGCGCTCCGATTCGTAGCGGTCGCCGCCGGCCAGGTAGCGCCCGATGTCGGCGACGGCCCAGCGCCGGCATTCGCCGTCGAACGAATGTGCCGCAGGGCCGATTCCCAGATAGGGGTCTCCGCTCCAATAGGCGCTGTTGTGGATCGCCCGGCGGCCGGGCAGGGCGTAGTTCGAGACTTCGTAGTGCTCGAATCCGGCGTCGCGGAGCGTGCGGTGCACCGTGAGGAACTCCTCTTCGCTCGTCTCTTCCGTCACGGGGGAGAACCTGCCCTGCGCCATGCGGCGGCCGAAGGCCGTCTGCGGCTCTACGGTCAAATGGTATGCCGAAACGTGCTGCACGCCCAGCGCGACCGTTTCGCGCAGATTGCGTGCGAGCGTCGCGGCGCCGAATCCGGGTACGCCGAAGATCAGGTCGACGGTCACGTTGCCGAAGCCCGCCTCCTGCGCCTGTCGCACGGCCTTGCGCGCCGCGTCGGCCGTATGGCGGCGGTTCATCAGGCGCAGCTCCCCGTCGTCGAACGACTGTACGCCGATCGAGAGGCGGTCGACCCGCGTGCGGGCCAGCCGCCGCAGGTAGTCGGGCGTCAGGTCGTCGGGGTTGGCCTCGACGGTGCACTCTTCGAGGACCGTGCAGTCGAAGAGTTCGGCGGCGTGGGCGATGAACTCCTCCAACTCCTCGGGCGGCAGCAGCGAGGGGGTTCCGCCGCCGAAATAGATCGTGCGCAACTGCTCCGCAGGCAGGAATCCCGCTTCGCGGCGCAGTTCGTCGTGCATCGCCTCCACGACGGCCTTCATCGGCCGCAGGTCGGCCGACTTGTAGAAGTCGCAGTAGGCGCAGACACGCTTGCAGAAGGGGATATGGAGATAGAGTCCGGCCATTTTGACGTTTAATATTCTAACAAATCTAACGAAAAAAAACGGAAAAAATTGGACTGCCCGCCGAAAAAACGGAGGATTCGGTTTTTTCTTCCGACGGATGGGTCAATTCGTCCGGAGCGCGAGGTTGTTTAAAATTTTTATTAACTTTGCGCCGTCATGAAAACACAAGCGGAACTGACCGAGCTGCTCGATTTTATCGGCGAGTACGCCACCTACCTGCTGGGGTCGGGCGTGCATACCTCGCGCGTGGTGCGCAATGCGCGCCGTATCGGCGCCTCGCAGTCGGTCGACGTGCGGCTGACCACTTTCCAGCGCACGTCGATCCTGACCGTGCGCGAGGAGGGGAACCCGCAGGTGGTGACGCAGGTGGTCGAGATTCCGCACCTGCCGATCAGTTTCGAACGCAACTCCGACCTCAGTTCGCTGAGCTGGGAGGCCGTCGACCGGCGGCTGCCGCTCGATGTGATCCGCGAGAAGTTCCGCAAACTGACCGCAAAGCCGCGCATGGACCCGATGTTCGTGCTCATGGTCGTGGGGCTGGCCAACGCTTCGTTCTGCAAACTCTTCAACGGCGACTGGGTGGCCGTGGGGATCGTCTTCACCTCCACGCTGGCGGGCTTTTCGGCCCGGCAGCAGTTGACCAAAGCCGGCGTGAACCACTTCATCATCTTCATTCTCTCGGCCTTCGTCGCGTCGCTGTGCGCTTCGTCGGCGCTGCGCTTCGACTGCACGGCCGAGACGGCCATCGCCACGAGCGTGCTGTTCCTCGTTCCGGGCGTGCCGCTCATCAACGGCGTGATCGACATCGTCGAGGGGCACGTGCTGATCGGTTGCAGCCGTCTGATCGGCGCCCTGCTGCTGATCCTCTGCATCGCCGTGGGGCTGTCCGTCACGTTGTTAATGGTTAAGGGAAGCCTGCTATGATCGCTGCGGATATTTTCGTCGACGGGTTTTTCGCGGCTGTCGCGGCGATCGGGTTCGGGGCCATCTCCGACCCGCCCCTGCGGGCCTTCCCGTCGATCGCCCTGCTGGCCGCCGCAGGCCACGCCCTGCGTTTTGGCCTGATGACCTGCGCGGGACTCGACATTACCACGGCGACGCTCTGCGCCTCGCTGCTCATCGGACTGGGAAGCCTCTGGCTCGGCGGCCGGATCTACTGCCCGACCACCGTCCTCTCGATTCCGGCGCTGCTGCCGATGGTGCCGGGCATCTACGCCTACAAGACGGTCTTCGCCCTGATCATGCTCATGCAGCACACCGCCGAGAGCGATGCGGCGCGGCAGTATATGGATGCGTTCCTACTCAACGCGACGGTCACCGTCAGCGTCGTCTTCATGCTGGCCGTCGGTTCGACGGTGCCGATCTTACTCTTCCGCCGCCGCGCCTTCTCGCTCACGCGGCGCCGCAAACCCCGTAAAGCCTGATTGCATGGAGATTTTCTGGAATACCATCGCACGTTACAATGCCGCCACGTGGCCGTGGCAGATCGCGATCGTGGCAGCGGCGGCAGTGCTCACCGTCCTGCTCTACCTCCGCCCGACGCAGAATGTCAAACGGGCCATGAAACTCTTTCTGGCGGGTCTCAACGCCTGGATCGCCGTGGTTTACTATCTGGTCTGGTGCGGCCAGCGCAGCCACAGCGACGTGCTGGCCCTCTTCTGGGGGATCATGGCCGTGATCTGGCTCTACGACCTCTATGCCGATTTCACGCGCTTCGAGCGCACGAGCCGCCCCAACGGCTTCGCCCTGTTGCTCTACCTCATGCCGCTGGCCTATCCGCTCTTTTCGCTGGCTCGGGGGCTGTCGTTCCCGATGATGACCATGCCCGTGATGCCCTGTTCGGTGGCGGTCTTCACCATCGGTCTGATGCTGGCCTTCACGCACCGTATCAACATCTTCCTCGTGCTGTTCCTCTGCCACTGGGCGCTGATCGGGCTGGCGAAGGTCTACTTCTTCGGTATTCCCGAAGACTTCCTGCTGGCCGCTTCGACCGTGCCGGCGCTCTACCTCTTTTTCCGCGAATACATCGCCAAGAACCGCGAACTGCGCACCAAGCCCGACGCGCGGATGCTCAACGGGCTGTTGATCCTGCTCTGCATCGTCATCGGCCTTTTCTTCACCGCCACGCTGCTGCACCAGATCCGGCTCTACGTCTGACCGGACGACCGCCCCGCTTCTTCGGGAATCGATAGGCGGGATCGCGAAAAATTCGTAACTTTGTCGCCCGACAAGTACGAAACAGATGGAATCACCGATATTGCAGGGGCTCAACCCCGCCCAGCGCGCCGCCGTCGAGGCCTACGACTCCGCGTCGCTCATCATCGCCGGAGCCGGTTCGGGCAAGACGCGCGTGCTCACCTCGCGCATCGCCTATATGATCCAAAAAGGAATCAAACCCAAAAATATTTTGGCAACGACATTTACGAATAAAGCAGCGCAGGAGATGCGTGAGCGTATTGTCAAAATGATTCCAGAACATTTGACCGAGGGTCAAGCTCGCCATATTTGGATGGGTACCTTCCACTCGATCTTCGCCCGCATCCTGCGCACCGACGCCGAGCGGATCGGCTTTCCGACGAACTTTACGATCTACGATGCGTCCGATGCCAGGAACCTCATCAAGACGATCGTCAAGGAGCTGAACCTCGCCGACGACAAGTACAAGCCCAACACGATCGCCTCGCGCATCTCGCAGGCCAAGAACGCGCTGGTCACCCCGGGCGCCTATCTGGCTAATTCGGCGCACGCCACCGAAGACCGGCGGGCGCAGATTCCCGAGTTCGGCAACATCTACAACCTCTACTGCCAGCGCTGCAAGCACAACGGCGCGATGGATTTCGACGACCTGCTGTTACAGACCAACATCCTGCTGCGCGACTGTCCCGACGTGTTGGAGCGTTATCAGGAGCAGTTCAAATATATTCTGGTCGACGAATATCAGGATACCAACTACGCGCAGTACATCATCGTCCGCCGCCTGTCGCAGCATCACGGCAAGGTCTGCGTCGTGGGCGACGACGCACAGTCGATCTACTCGTTCCGCGGCGCCAAGATCGAAAACATCCTCTCCTTCCAGCGCGACTATCCCGAAGCGAAAGTCTTCAAGCTGGAACAGAACTACCGTTCGACGCGCACGATCGTCGAGGCGGCCAACTCGGTGATCGTCCACAATTCGCGCCGCATGGAAAAGAGGTGCTTCTCGGAGGGCGACGAGGGCGAGAAGATCCGTGTGCTGAAAGCCTACACCGACCGCGAGGAGGCCGAGCTGGTCGTACAGGATCTGCGCGACAAGGTGCGCGCCACGGGCGATGCGTGGAACGAAGCGGCGATCCTCTACCGCACCAACAACCAGTCGCAGGCGCTCGAAGAGTCGCTGCGTCGTCGCGGCATTCCCTACCGCATCTACAAGGGGGCGTCGTTCTACGACCGCAAGGAGATCAAGGATATGCTGGCCTATATCCGGCTGGTGGTCAACCCGCGCGACGACGAGGCCTTCCGGCGCATCGTCAACTATCCGGCGCGCGGCATCGGCGACACCACCGTGCTGCGTATCGCCCAACTGGCGGCCGAGCGGGGCGTGTCGATGTGGGAGGCGGTCGACGCGCTGGTGGCCGAGCCTGTGAGCGATCCCGTGCAGCGCACGATCGTGCGCAAGGTCGCCGAGTTCGTGGCGCTCATCCGCTCGCTCTCGCTCGAACGTGCGCAGAAGGGACTCTACGACTTCGGTATGGAGGTGGCGTCGCGTTCGGGCATTCTGGCGCTCTTCCGCCGTGAGAACAGCCCCGAGGCTACTTCGGCGCTCGACAACATCGAGGAGCTGCTCAACTCGATGCAGCTCTTCAAGGAGCAGCGCGACGCCGAGATCCGCGGCGGCGAGGAGCTCGGGGAGGCTACCGTCGAGGAGTGGTTGCAGAGCGTGACGCTTACCACCGACATGGACAAGAAGGAGGACGCGGGCGACGACGACAAGGTGACGCTCATGACCGTCCATTCGGCCAAGGGGTTGGAGTTCAAATACGTCTACATCGTCGGGATGGAGGAGAACCTCTTCCCGTCGCAGCGGGCCGCCGAGTCGCCCGAGGGTTTCGAAGAGGAGCGGCGCCTGTTCTACGTGGCCCTCACGCGCGCCAAATGCAGTGCGGTGCTCTCCTATGCCGAGATGCGGTTCAAGTGGGGCAACATGGAGTTTTCGCGTCCGAGCTGTTTCCTGCGCGAGATCGACCCCCGCTATCTCGACGGTGCGGTCGGGGCCGGCCAGACGCCCGTGCGCGAAGAGGCCGCAGCCGGCGGCCGCACGGCGCTCGAAGAGCTGCGCCGGCGTTTCGACGTGCGTTATCAGCAACGGGCGGGCGGCAGCGGCAACCCCTCCTTCGGCGGTGCGAAATCTTCGTTCGGCGGACGGGGCGGAGCCTATTCCGGCGGTTCGCGGCCGGAGAGCGGCGCCCCTTCGTTCGGCGGGCAGGGCGGGACGGATTCCGCCTTCCGGCGTCCTGCGCTGCAACGCCCCGTTGTGCCGGAGAATTTGCGGCGGCTGGGCGGCGGAGCGGCACCCGCCGCAGGGAACGCCGCGGCGTCGGGCTATGCCGTCGGCGAGCGGGTCGAGCATCCCAAGTTCGGGTGCGGGGAGATCGTGCGTATCGAAACGCTGGCGGCCGATCATAAGCTGGTCGTCGTCTTCGAGGAGTACGGCGAGAAGACCCTGCTTGCGAAATTCGCCAAATTGACGAAACGATGATACCGGTTTTCGATCCTGCCGCGCCTGCGGCGTCGGGGTGCGTCGCGACCCCCCCCCTCGTATCGGTCTGCATGACCGCCTACAACCACGCGCCCTACATCGGCCGGGCGATCGAAGGGGTGCTGTCGCAGCGGACGACGTTCGCCGTGGAGCTGGTGTTGAGCGACGATTGCAGTACGGACGGCACGGGTGCGATCTGCCGCGACTACGCCGCGCGTTATCCCGACCGCATCCGGTTGTTGACGGGGGATGTCAACGTGGGGATGCGCGCCAACTACCGGCGCACGATCGAAGCGTGCCGGGGCCGTTACGTGGCGATGTGCGACGGCGACGACTGGTGGTGCGACCCGCTCAAACTGCAACGGCAGGTCGAAGCGTTGGAGGCCGATCCCGCCTGCGGCATCTGCTATACGCGGGTGCGCTGTTATGCGCAGGAGGAGGGGCGTTACGTCGAGAACTACCCGATGGGGGCGGGTGCGACGACCTTCGAGGAGCTGTTGTTGAACAATACGATTCCCAATTGTGCGGCCGTCGTGCGGCGCGACCTGCTCGCGGGTTACTATGCCGATCCCGAACTGCGGCCGCTCGAACGGCCGTGGCCGCTGGAAGACTACCCGATGTGGCTCTGGATGGCGCCGCGCTGCACGATCCGGTTTCTGGACTGCGAGACGGCGGTTTTCCGCGTACTGTCCGACAGCGGCAGTCACCAGTCGTCGCTGGAGCGCCGGATCGTCTATTTCGATGCGATTTTCGACATCAAGTGCTGGTTCGACGCCCGCTACGGCGGCGGCCGTCAGCGGCGGCGGATCGCCAGGATGCGCATGGAATATATCCTCACGCTGATGAGGGATGCGGGCGGCGGTGCCTGTCTGCGCCGCTGGTGGCGCGACGTCCGTCGGGAACCCTCCCTGCTGTTCGTGTGGAGAGGGGGCGGAAAGCTGGTATGGAGTGCGCTCCGCCGCTCTGCCCGACATGAATTTTTGAATGGGAACAGATGATGAATGCCGAACCTCTCGTATCGGTCTGCATGACCGCCTACAACCATGCGCCCTACATCGGCCGGGCGATCGAAGGGGTGCTGTCGCAGCGGACGACGTTCGCCGTGGAGCTGGTGTTGAGCGACGATTGCAGTCCGGACGGCACGGGTGCGATCTGCCGCGACTACGCCGCGCGTTATCCCGACCGCATCCGGTTGTTGACGGGGGATGTCAACGTGGGGATGCGCGCCAACTACCGGCGCACGATCGAAGCGTGTCGGGGCCGTTACGTGGCGATGTGCGACGGCGACGACTGGTGGTGCGACCCGCTCAAACTGCAACGGCAGGTCGAGGCGTTGGAGGCCGATCCCGCCTGCGGGTTGAGCTATACCCGCTCCGAGCGGCGGTTCGAGGCGACGGGCGAGCGGCGGCGCTATCCTGCCGGAGAGCTCTTTTGCGATTTCGACCGGCTGCTGTTCGACAATACGGTCGAGAACTGCACGGCCGTCGCGCGGCGGGAGCTGATCCTGCGCTACTACGCGGAGGTGCGGCCGGAAGAGCATCCCGAATGGCTGACCGACGATGCGCCGATGTGGATCTGGTTCGCGGCGTGCAGCCGCATCCGGGCATCGGAGGAGGTGACGGCCGTCCACCGCATGTTGCCCGAAAGCGTCAGCCAGAGTCGGGCTTACCGTGCGCGCATCGCCTTCTGCGATTCGCTGTGCGACATCTCGCTCTGGTTCGACGCCCGTTACGGCACGGGGCGCCACCTGCGGGCGCTGCGTCGGCGTCGGATGCGCGTGGCACTGTGGGTGTTGTCGCGCGACGGTACGACGGCGGAGTATCTTTCGCGCTGGTGGCGCGACGTGCGGCGCACGCCGCTGCTCGTGTTCGATGCGGCGGGATACGGACTGTTGGTGAAGAAATGGCTGCGACGGCAGCCGAAACGATAAAGCTATGACATTGAAGGAACGTTATGCGGGCGTGATCGGCTGGTTCGAGGCCAACATGCCCGTAGCCGAGAGCGAGTTGCAGTACAAGGATCCCTACCAGTTGCTGGTGGCCGTCATTCTTTCGGCGCAGTGTACCGACAAGCGGGTCAACATGACTACGCCGGCGCTTTTCGAAGCCTATCCTACGCCCGAGGCGATGGCGCAGGCTACGGTCGAAGAGATCTACGCCTACATCAAAAGCATCTCCTATCCCAACAACAAGGCCAGGAACCTGGCCGCCATGGCGCGGATGCTCTGCACGGAGTTCGGCGGCGTGGTGCCGTCGGATCTCGACGCCTTGCAGCGGTTGCCCGGCGTGGGGCGCAAGACGGCCAACGTCGTAGGGGCGGTCATCTGGGGCAAGGAGGTGATGCCCGTCGATACCCACGTCTTCCGCGTGTCGGCCCGCATCGGGCTTACGCGCGGCGCCAAAACCCCGCTCCAGACCGAGTTGCAGCTCGAAAAGAACATCCCGTCGCATCTGCTGCCCGTGGCGCATCACTGGTTGATTCTCCACGGCCGTTACGTCTGCACGGCGCGGGCTCCGAAGTGCGACGCCTGCGGGATCGCGCCGTGGTGCAAGAGCCGTGAGAAGCAGAAAATGGCGGATAAGTAGGAAATTTCCGAACCTTTTGTTACCTTTGACTTCGTCTTAGATACTCCCGTTCGACAATGCTCAAATAAATTTGACATTGTACTCACTTATTCGTATCTTTGAAGCGATGAAGATCGACAGTGCAAAAATCGAAGCGCTCCGCGAACTGCTCGCCGCACCTCGCCGCAAGATCGTGCTGGTCGCACATACCAACCCCGACGGCGATGCGATCGGGGCCTCGACGGCATGGCGCGATGTGCTCGCGGCGATGGGGCATGAGGTGACGATGATCGTCCCCAACAAATACCCCTATTTTCTCGACTGGATGCCCGACATCCGCGAAGTGGTGATCTTCCGCTTCGCGCCCGAACGCGCGCTCGAAGCCATTCGCGGGGCGGATATCGTCTTCTGCCTCGATTTCAACTCCCTGTCGCGCCTCGAAGCGCTCAGCGACGCGCTGGCCGAGAATACGGCGGCGCGGCGCGTGCTGATCGATCATCACCTTTCGCCCGACGGAGGCTTCGACCTGCAATTCTCCTATCCGCAGTCGTCGAGCACCTGCTTCCTGCTCTACTGCATCATCGAGCAGCTCTGCGGAACGGAGGTCATCACCCGCAAGATGGCCGAAGCGCTCTATGTGGGCATGATGACCGATACCGGCAACTTCTCCTTCTCGTTCCTCACGCCGGCGCTCTACCGCGCCCTGGCCGTCCTGGTCGAGAAAGGGATCGACGTGGCCGGTATTCACAACAGCGTCTACAACGGTTATACGGAGGACCGCGCCCGTCTGTTCGGCTATGCGATCCACCGCAAGATGAACATCATCCAGGAGGGGACGGCGGCCTACATGTCGCTTACGGAGGCCGAGATGCGCCGCTACCGTTTCCAGCAGGGCGACAGCGAGGGATTCGTCAATTATCCGCTGACGATCAAGAAGATGAAGATGTCGGCCATGTTCCTCGGCCACCACAAGTTCATCCGTGTGTCGCTGCGCTCGCGCGGCGATGTGGACGTCAACCTCTTTGCCCGCAAATATTTCGACGGCGGCGGACACAAGAATGCCGCCGGGGGCAAATCCTATGTCTCGATGGACGAGACGATCGCTCATTATATCCGTTCGGTCGAGGAGTTCGCCTGCGAGGGCGGCCTCGATACCCCCCCCCTTCGGTAGTCCGGTGCGGTATCGGCTTCCGCGGGGAAAGTGCATCTGAACCTAAAAACCTAAAACCGTTATAAATGAGCCGATATTTGCTATTTTTTGGTTGCGTCCTTCTGGGCGTGCTTCCCTGCAAGTCGCAGGATGTAATCGTTTTGCATAAGGAGAACAAGCTTACGGGGCGTGTGCTGTGGGAGAAAAGTAAGGGTGACAGCCTGTTCTACCGCAGTGCGGTGTCGTCGGGCGACTCGCTGCTGCTGTTCGTTCCGCGCCGTCGGGTTGAATATGTCCTGAGCGACGGCGATCGCCGGATGCTTTACCGCGGCAAAACCCGCGGCTGGCAGCCGTGGCGGGGCCGTACGTTCAACGAGGTACCGCAGCATCGGATGCTCTATGCCGCGTCGTGGAGCACGATTCTCGACGGCTGGTCGATCGATGCGTCGGCGATGCGGATGATGAATCGCAATAACCGTATCGGTGTGGGGGCGTTTGTCCGGTATTTTTCGACGAATCCGTCCCGTGACGACTATGTCAGAATTTCTACATACGATCATCGAGCGGTTGCTTTCGGGCCTCAAACTGAAATCCGAGGGTATAGCCGGCGGTTGAAAACTTTTTTCTATGTCGATTTTGGATTGGGAGGATGTTATCACCATTTCAAATGGGGCGATGGCTATGATGCCAAGTTGGAATGGCTGGAAACGTATGTCAAGCGGGAAGAGCTCGAAAACCAGTATCCTACCTCGCGTTGGGCCTATCAATTCAACTATCGTTTGGGTGCTTACGTTCGGTTGACGCGCGGATTGTATGCCGATGTGGCTTTTACCGGAATAGGACATATCTTCACGCGAATTCCCCAGAAATACATATCCAGCGACCAGTTTCCCTTCGGGTTTAGCGTCGGTCTGCGCTTCGGACGGGAACGCAGGTGAGGCGCATGGGCGGTAAGAAAGCTGCTGCAACCTTTTCGGTTGCAGCAGCTTCGGCTTTGATCGGTGCGGTCAATCGGGCGGGTCGGCTCGATGACAGGGACTTATCTCCCTGCGGAGAGCGTGTCGGCCGTGCCGGAAACCGCTGCCGTATCCGCAGGAATTCCGGCGGCAGTCGTATCCTCAGGGGCGTTCACGAGGCTGTCGGACGTCGAATCGGGTGCCGCAACGGAGGTCGCGGCGGGTGCCGCGGCCGATCGGCCGGCCCGTCCGATAAACGAAGAATAGGTGCCGGAACCCAGGATGGCGAAGACAACCACGGCGAGAACGGCTGCCGCGGCCAGCAGTCCGACGATGCGCTTAATCATGCGGCGCCTCCTCCGCAGGCTCTTCTTCGGCAGGCTGTTCCTCCGCCGGTTCTCCCTCGGCGACGGCCTCTGCGGCCTTTACCGTCGGAATCGTGGGATGTTCCAATTCTCCGATCGCGCGCACGATCACCTCGTCTTCGGGATAGATGCTCAGGAAATAGCCGCTGTCTTCGAGCGAGGTGTTCCGGCCGATGTAGGCTTTGAGCTGCGCCTCCATCAGCTGCCGCGAGCGAGCGATGTCGCCGTAGCGCGGGGCGACGCCCTTGCGGGCGGCGTAGCGGATGAAGTCGTCGACGAGTCCCCGGTCGGCGTCGAGCAGTGCCCGCAGGTCGGCTGTCGTCCGGACGGCGTTGAGCGCCTTGCGGTGGGCGTCGGCGTATTCGATCGTATAACGGTAGAGAATGTTGCGTCCCGATACTTCGAGGTAATATTTGGTCAGGTCGGTCGTGTCGAGCGGTACGAAGATGTCGGGCATGATGCCGCCGCCGCCGTAGACCACCTTGCCGCCCGGCGTTGTGCGGCGCAGCGCGTCGTCGAAACGGATCGAATCGGCCGAGAAGAACTCGTTGTGCTGGTAGCGGTTCCAGATGTCGGCGTCGTAGCTCTCGGCGTCGCCCGAGGTGTAGGGTTTCTGGATCGAGCGCCCCGTGGGGGTGTAGTAGCGGGCGACGGTCAGCCGCAGCGCCGAACCGTCGGCGTAGGGAATCTGCTGTTGGACGAGCCCCTTGCCGAACGAACGGCGGCCGATGATCGTTCCGCGGTCGTTGTCCTGCAACGCTCCGGCGAGGATTTCGCTCGACGAGGCGCTTCCCTCGTCGACGAGCACCGCCAGGTCGAGGTCGGCGGCACTGCCCGTGCCGTCGCTGTATTGTTCGATGCGCTGGTGGTTGCGGTCTTCGGTATAGACGATCAGTTTGTCGGCGGGCAGGAACTCGTTGGCGATGGCGATCGCCTGGTCGAGGAACCCGCCCGAATTGCCCCGCAGGTCGAGGATCAGTTTGCGCATTCCCTGCGTGCGGAGCGTCGAGAGCGCTTCGAGCAGTTCGGTGTGCGAGGTGCGGGCGAACTGGTCCAGTTTGACGAAGGCGATGTCGCCGGTGAGCATCAGTGCCGCCGTGAGGCTGCGGATCGGGATCTTGTCGCGCACGACCGTCACCTCCACCAGTTCGTCGATGCCGCGCCGTTCGAGGCCCAGCCGCACCTCCGAGCCGCGTTTGCCGCGCAGCCGGCGCATGATCTCGCGCTGGGCGATCTGTTGTCCGGCCACCAGCGAATCGTTGATGCGCACGATGCGGTCGCCCGCCACGACGCCCGCCTTGTCGCTCGGCCCCGACGGAATGACGTTCAGCACGATCACCGTGTCGGTGGCCATGTTGAATACCACGCCGATGCCGTCGAATTCGCCGTCGAGCGGTTCGTTGATTTCGGCCATCTCCGAGGCGGGGATGTAGACCGAGTGGGGGTCGAGTTCCGAAACGATGACGGGCAGCGCCCGTTCGACGAGCGAATCGATGGCCACCGAGTCGACGTACTGCGTCTCGATGAGCGATAGCGTCTGCGATACCTTGTTCTGAGGCAGCGCCAGCGAGCGCAGGATGCCCTTGATGTCAGATTCGGCCGACGACCTCCCCAGAAATTGTCCGAGGAAGATGCCCAGGGCGACTGCCGCTGCCACGACGAGCGGAAGCAAAACGGTGGAACGGGAGTTTTTGTACATGATGCGCGGCGCTTATTTCTTGGGTTTGGGTTTGTTCTGGAACGTGTAGCTCAGTCCGACGCTCAGAATGGCCTGGGTCTGTACCGCATAACTTTGGGCGCGGTTGTAGTAGAGCTGAAAATAGATGCTCGTGGTGAGGTATTTCGTCGCCTTGATGTCGAGCGTGTTTTCCCAGCGGACGGTGGGGTGGATCGGCAGCGTCGGTTTGGTCTCCTGATCCTTCCCGTCGGCCTCCCACTTGTCGTAGGCGGCGATGTAGTCGGAGAATTTCGCAATCTTGTTTTTCTGGCCGAGGTTCGAGATCCAACCGTAGAACGAGAAGAAGGTCGTGCGGTAGCGCAGCACGTCGCGGTTGCCGAATTTGCGGTCGAAGTCGATCTGGATCGACGAACCGCCTTCGTACTTCGACGTCTTGTTCGACGGCACGCCGTAGGGTTCGACGTATTTGCGGGTGCCGGCCTCCTTGTTGGCCTCGCTGAAATCGTAGACGAAGTTTTCGCGGATCTGCTTGCTCTCGACGAATACGGCGCTCAGGGCCACCGGCGACATGTTGATTTTGACCGGGAAGCTCTTGTTGGGGCAGTTGTAGGTCAGACCGACCGACAGGTCGAGATAGCCCGGCGACATGAAGGTGCTCTTGCGGTGGATCTCCTTCTGCTGCGTGCGGGCCTTGTAGCCGTTGGCGAACTGGGTGCGGAATTTGAGCATCGCGCCGTAGGACCAGTTTTTCGAGAAGTTGAACGACGGGGCGGTCTGTACCCAGAATTCGTCCTGATTCTTGTACCAGATGCCGACCTCGCCCTCTTCGCCTTCGGGGACGGCCTTGATGCGGTTGTAGCCGAATTTGGCGCTCGCCTTGGTCTCGATCGAGAATTTGTCCTTGGTGAAGATATGATCCAGAAAGAAGGTGCCGATCGCGGCGATCGAGTTGTCGCCGCCCGACACTTCGATCCACGGGTCGTTGAACGAGGTGAGCGTTCCCTGCACCGAAGCCGATATTTCGAGGTAGTTGCGCTCCTTGCGGATAGCGGCCCGTTCGGCACGGTACTTGGCCAGCGAGAAGGCGTCGCGTTCGACCTGCTGCCGGCGGATCGAGTCGGCGAAACTGACTTCTCCGGACTGGGGTTCCACGCGGTCTATGGAGATTTGCGCGGCGGCGGGCCTCGCGAGCAGGATCGCCGTGGTCAGGAGAAGCGTCGTACACTTGTTCATACGCGATTTATTTTTTGCAAAAATAGGAAATTATTCAGGAAATCCCGTATATTTGTCGGTAAAAGAGTTGTTATGAAATACTTCGGAGCACATGTGAGCGCTGCGGGCGGCGTCGAGAACGCACCCCGCAACGCCCGTGCCATCGGGGCGACGGCATTCGCCCTTTTTACCAAGAATCAGCGGCAGTGGAGCGCTCCGGCGCTTACGGCGGAGCAGGTCGCGGCCTTCCGCGCCGCCTGCGACGAGTGCGGTTATGCGCCTGCGCAGATTCTGCCCCACGACAGTTACCTGATCAATCTGGGCCACCCCGACGACGAAGCGCTCGAAAAGTCGCGCCGCGCCTTCGAGGAGGAGATGGCGCGCTGCGAGGCGCTGGGACTCGACCGGCTCAACTTCCATCCGGGCAGCCACCTGCGGCAGATCGCGCCCGAGGAGTCGCTCGACCGGATCGCCGCGTCGATCAACCGTGCGCTCGACCGCACGCACGGTGTCACGGCCGTGATCGAGAATACGGCGGGGCAGGGGTCGAACCTCGGTTTTTCGTTCCATCATCTGGCCTATCTGATCGAGCGCGTGGAGGACAAGTCGCGCGTGGGCGTCTGCATCGACACCTGCCACGCCTTCGCCGCCGGCTACGATCTCTCGACCCGCGCGGGGTGCGAGGCGACCTTCCGCGAACTGGACGAGGTGGTGGGGATGAAGTATCTGCGCGGGATGCACCTCAACGATGCGATGAAGGGTGTCGGCAGCCGTGTCGACCGTCACGCGCCGCTGGGCGAAGGGATGCTCGGGCTCGAATGTTTCCGTTATATCGCCGAGGACAGCCGTTTCGACGGTATTCCGCTCATTTTGGAGACGCCCGACGAGAGCCGCTGGCCGGAGGAGATCGCCCTGCTGAAAAGTTTCGCGGAGGGCAGGTAGGAATGCGCCCGTGGCGATCGACCGGATCGAACAAGCGCCGTGAAGCTGACTTCACGGCGCTTTTATTCGGTTGCTGCGGATGCACTTACAGCTTGTCCAGGCACTCGGCGACGATACGGGCCGAGTCGCGCACCTCCTCTTCCGAAATGGTCAGCGGCGGCGAGATGCGGAACGCCGTGTCGCAGTAGAGGAACCAGTCGCTCAGAATCCCCGCCTCCTTGAAAAGCTCCATCATGCGGTAGAGTTTGGCCGAATCGCCCAGCTCGACGGCCAGCAGCAGCCCGCTGCGGCGGATTTCGCGCACCTGCGGATGTCCCGCGAGCAGCTCCTCGTAGAGCGCTCCCTTGGCTTCGACCTGCTCCACGACGCGGTTGCGTGTCAGGTAGTCGAAGGCCGCCAGTCCCGCCGCGCAGCAGACGGGATGTCCGCCGAACGTGGTGATATGTCCCAGTGCGGGGTCGGTCTGCAAGGCATCCATCGTCCGCTTCGCCGCGACGAACGCCCCCAGCGGCATTCCGCCGCCGAAGGCCTTGGCCAGGCAGACGATGTCGGGCGTGACGCCGTAGCGCTGCATGGCGAAGAGCGCTCCCGTGCGCCCCAGTCCGGTCTGTATTTCGTCGAAGACGAGCAGCGCGCCCGTGCGGTCGCAGCGTTCGCGCAGCGCTTCGAGCCAGCCCGCAGCCGGCAGGCGCACGCCCGCTTCGCCCTGCACGGGCTCGACGAGTACGGCGGCCGTGCAGCGGGGGATCCGGTCGAGCGCCTCGAAATCGTTGAATTCGATCGCGCGCACGTCGGGCAGCAGCGGCCGGAAAGCCGCCTTCCACTCCTCGCCTTCGGGGGTGCCCATCATGCTCATCGCGCCGTGCGTCGAACCGTGGTAGGCGCGGCGCATCGAGACGAGTTCCGTGCGTTCGGTGACGCGCTTGGCCAGTTTGAGCGCCCCTTCGACCGCCTCGGCGCCCGAATTGACGAAATAAACGCTGTCGAGCGGTGCGGGCAGCGCAGCGGCGATCCGCGCGGCATAGGTCACCTGCGGCGACTCGACCATTTCGCCGTAGACCATCACGTGCATGTAGCGCGCCGCCTGCTCCTGCACGGCGCGCACCACGTCGGGGTTGCAGTGGCCGACGTTGCTCACCGAGACGCCCGCCACCAGATCGTAATAGCGTTTCCCGTCGGGGGTGTAGAAGAACGACCCCTCGGCCCGCGCGACCTCGACGAGCATCGGCGACGGCGAGGTTTGTCCCACGTGGGCGAGAAACTGTTTGCGTAGAATCGTATTCATCGTTGTCTTCGGAAATTTCACTCTTCGGGAAAGCGCCGCGCCAGAATCCCTTCGGCGTCGCGTACGGCGGCCCGCATCCAGCGCAGGCGCAGCGCCGCGGCTTCGAGCGGCGGCAGCCGCCACCCCTCGACCTTCGAGCGCACGCGCTGCGAGAGCATGTAGACGAGGATCGCCGCCGAGGCCGAGACGTTGAGGCTCTCGACCAGCCCGCACATCGGGATGCGCAGGTATTCGTCGGCCGCCGCCATCGCCTCGTCGGAGATGCCGGCGTGCTCGGTGCCGAAGACCAGCGCGAAGGGACCGCGCGCGACGTCGAACGTTTCGGGCGTGCAGCTTTCGCGGTGGGGCGTCGTGGCCACGATCCGGTAGCCTTCGGCCCGCAATGCGGCGATCGCTTCGGCCGTCGAGGCGTGGCGGCGCACGTCGACCCACTTGTCCGTCCCGCGCACGATCGAGGCGTTGGGCGAGAACTTGCAGAGGGTTTCGACCGTGTGCAGCTCCTGCACGCCGAAGGCGTCGCAGTGGCGCATCAGCGCCGAGGCGTTGTGCGGATGGAAGGTGTTTTCGGCCAGCAGCGTCATGTAGCGCGTCCGCTCGGCGAGCGCCGTTGCGAGCGTGCGGCGCCGTTCGTCGGTGAGGAACTCGGCGAGGTGGTCGGCGCGCGCGTCGTACCACTCCTGCGGGCGGTCATTTGCGGTATTTGTCATCTTCGTCGCGGATTTTCAGGTAACTTTCGTAGCGCGACCGCGCCACCTCGCCCCGTTCGACCGCCTCGCGCACGGCACAGCCCGGTTCGTGGGTGTGGGTGCAGTTGTAGAAGCGGCAGCCCGCCCCGATGCGCATCATTTCGGGGAAGTAGTGCCACAGTTCGTGATCGTCGATGTCGATCAGGCCGAATCCCTTGATGCCGGGGGTGTCGATCAGGAACCCGCCGCCCGTGAGGGGGTACATGGCCGAGAAGGTGGTCGTATGCCGTCCTTTGCGGTGGCTCTCCGAGATGCTTCCCGTGCGCAGCGCCAGTCCGGGTTCGAGTGCGCCGACGAGCGTCGACTTGCCGACGCCCGAGTTGCCCGCCACGAGCGTCGTGCGGCCGGCGACGAGCGCACGCACCGCGTCGAGCCCCGTGCCGTCGAGCGTCGAGAGGTCGACGACGCGGTAGCCCGCGCTTTCGTAGGTGGCGTGGAAGGCCGCCGCGGCTTCGGGGTCGGCCGCAGCGAGGTCGTATTTGGCCAGCAGGATCGTCGCGGGGATCTTGTAGGCTTCGCACGTCGCCAGAAAGCGGTCGAGGAATTCGGGGGCCGTCACGGGTTGCGAGAGCGTGGCCACGAGCAATGCCTGATCGATGTTCGCGGCGATGATGTGCGACTCTTTCGAGAGGTTCGAGGCGCGCCGGATGATGTAGTTGCGGCGCGGCAGGATGCGTTCGATCACCCACTCTCCGTCGCCGCCTTCGGTGCAGACCACCTCGTCGCCCACGACGACCGGATTGGTCGAGCGGACGCCTTTGAGGCGGATGCGGCCGCGGATGCGGCAGGCGATCGTGCGCCCTTCGTGCAGCACGTCGTACCAGCTCCCCGTGGCACGGGTGACGACTCCTCGGATCTCGGTGCTCATGCGTTTTGCAGTTTTTCGGTTGTCTCCGGCTTTTCCGCGGGTTCTTCCCGCTCCGGTCGGGGCAGGTACTCGCGGGCGTATTCCCCCAGCGAGGGGAAGATCTTGTCCGCCACGCACATCACCGGTGCGTAGCATTTGGACTCTTCGCGCGTGGAACGGGCGATGAGTTCGGGATCGAAATAGTCGGTCGCCTTGAAGGCGAGTCCCAGCAGCAGCACGGCCTGCAACAGCGCCAGCGCGATGCCCAGCAGCGTGTCGAGACCGCCCAGTCCGATCGTGCTGCATGCCTTGCTTACGAGCCGGCCGACGAGGTTGGCCGCGACGGCCGCGGCGACGAAGACGACGATCGGTCCCGCTACGGCGGCCGTCGTTCCCTCCATGTGCAGCGCCTCGCCGCAGCGGGCGCCGTAGCCCAGTGCGAGCCAGATGCCGCCGACGAGTCCGGCCAGCGAGAAGAGTTTGCCGATGAAGCCTTTGCGCCAGCCGTTGAACACGGCGACGGCCAGTGCGAGCCAGACGATGATGTCGAGAATGTTCATTGGTACGCGGAGCGGGTTGTTGTCTGGGACAAAGATAGTGCAAGCCGAGCGCAGAACCAAATTTATTTGG
>CEBV01043188.1_pt1 | contig 26918 bp, 19 predicted proteins | sample 554741 | NCBI WGS metagenome assembly CEBV01 (sample SAMEA3182070, study PRJEB8094) | gut metagenome | biome: human; feature: gut; material: Stool; isolation source: human stools | place: Canada | collected 2011-11-22 | reverse complement strand
CGTCTAAAGTGAACGGGTATGCCCCGGAAAAAAGGTGCTACAACGTGCAATTCTCGGAGGTGAACGGATATGCTCCGGAAAAATTGAGATTTTAATGTCTGGTTATCCATTTTTTCATCCTTTTTAGGGGATGAACGGATATAAAATTGTGCTTTTAAAGGCTATTTTTATGCTTTATAGGCTACCGGAATGTGAACGGGTATGCTCCGGAATATGCATTTCAGACTCAGTACCATCAGTTATAATGCACTCATTATTTAAACTAGGATATAGTGAAGTGAACAAACTGCACTGCGATGCAGTTTTGCTTTCGCATCATGGAAGTGTAGCAAATAATAGCTTAGCTCTATTTAAGATGATACAATGTGGAAAGTATATTATTAGCGCTGATGGAATAAATCGCCATTGTCTACCAAACAAAGGAACTATAGCAAGAATTATTTCTGCTTCTTCGGAACGGCTTGTAACGCTGTACTTTAATTATGATGATGGCCGGTTGGTGAGAATGTTTAAACCAGATACTCAAGAGTATGTGAAATCAATTATTGACATTCATTATTTGCATGATATGGAGGCTATTGATTTTTGAGCTATTTGGTAGCCTATATTAAGCTTGCTATAGGACGTATTATCAAGGCTTATCCTGTTGTATGCTTGAATTAATTAAGTTAATGGAGTTTAAAATACATATATATACATGTGTAATTTGATATAGTAAAATGTTATTTTATTTCGTAGAACTCCATAATATCTAGCATTTTAAATAAAATCCCATCAATATTGTTATGCCAACTCTGATGAAAATGTCCATAGCACCAATGGGTAATATTTTGCTTCTCTTTCAGCATATGGTGGATGGAGTCCATGGTTTCCCGTTCTTGCTGAACATCTACCAACAGTTGTGTATCGTTATTGGTCCATCTATAAAGTCCGTTCTTATTTTGTAATTCACAGAATGACGGCGATGTATGGGTTATAACGGTGTCGATTGTCTGTTCTGCCGTTATTTTTTCAAGCAATTCAGTATTGAAGACAGGTTTTTCGTCTGGCCAATAATAGTTTCGCTCATAGATTCCTCTACTTAAATCATGAGATGATTTATGGCACCTTTTCTGTAACTGTTCCCATGTGTTAAGTCTGTATGAGCGGTCGATGGATATTGCCCCTCCAATGCAGAGTAATGTGTGTCCACACGCTTTTACGATGGAATAGTCTGGAATGGCAATAAACCTTTTATGCTTGAACGTACAGCCGTCGAAATAGGCAGGATTGTCGTGATTACCTCTGACGAAAAGGATCCAATTGTTATTATCATTCATACGTTTGGCGTTCTTCTTGACGATATTTTCATAATAGCCTCTATTTTCAAAACCAAATCCACAGTCTCCGGCAACTATGAGAAGCGTATTCTCCATACTGTATTGTACGCACATTTTGTTCACAAGAAGATTGAAATCTCCGTGAATATCCCCAGAAATGACTATGGATTCACATTCTGGAAATTCATATATTTTATAGTCTGTATTATTCATGCGGTATGTTTTCCCAATATGGACGAAGTGTTTCCTGAATGAATGCCACAACTTCAGAGAAGGATAGATCAGTGGCCTTTGTGATTTTACGCATAAAAGCTTTCCATCTTGCTCCCATTTGTTGGTTGATTCCAAAATCTTTACGAAAGAACATTGTGTTCTCATCATATGGTGTATGTCTGTTTTCGAATGTACGGATTATAGCTTCCTGTAAAACTTCTGAGTCATATTTTTCTTCCTTCAGTATTCTATGCAAGTCATAATAATCTTTCATACGACTGCTTTGATCTGCAAGGTCTATTATTGCATGCATCTTTTCTGCAATAACTGTTTCCAGAGAATATGCCAGGATATTAGCACAAGGCAGGTGTTCTAGCAAAATAGGAAAATCCAGATTGACAGGTGAGGGTGTAACCACATCGCCAAAACCAATATCCATAGTCAGCACTTGTGCTATGGAATCCATTTTTACCGGTATGCTTAGGCGTATTCCATGGTAGTCTTTGAACTCAGTGATATTTTGGGCAGTAATGTGCTCAACGTCAAATATCACTCCATCTTCTTCAAAGGGTACGGAAGATATTTCCTTGAATGCTGCAATAATTGAAGTACCTTCATTGCTTATATTGTTACCCAGAAAATCAATATCCAATGTAGGACGTGCAGCAAAACGTTCATAGGCATACATAAGAGCCCCGCCTTTTAAGTAGAAATTGTTGCGGTAGCGTGTTTGTGACATCCTATATAGGAATCGCTCCTGAAAATATCGTGTCAATATAGTCTGATAGAATATATTTTCCTTTTTGGCTACATTCAAGAGCTTTGTACGAATTGATTTTCCGTAGTTTTTATTTTGTTCTTTACTCATAGTTTGACTTGCAGATAGTTTTCAAGGATTGTGCCCACACGGAGTTGTCTGGCATAATCCAGTAGTTTACTTATATTTCGTTCCGGTCGTGTAAGATAGTTATCTATGATTTCTGAGCAGACATCAATACCTATTTTATTTCTAAACTTAATGGCATCACATACGCATCGCTCTATATCATAGATCCTGATATTGTAACCCTCCAAAACCATCTTGCTTACCCCAATCTCTAGTATAGAAGCAGTATAGTGGTGAAGCTCTATAGAGGGAAATGAAGGTGTTACTACTTTTCTGTCTCTTTTTATGGCTACATGATAGGCTTGTGGCATAGAAGTCGTAAGTTGGTGTATGCTCCATGCAGACCAGAGACAAAGAATTCCACCTGGTATAATCGCTTCTATGTCAATCATGCTGTTTGAAAGTTGGTCAATGTTGGCATACAGCCCTCGTCGAACCTGTATCAGTTCACCTTGGCGAACACTTTCCAACATTTTGTAATAAGCAGCACGCCCTTTTTCCTTCATGTCAGCTGATGATATGTATGAATTAAGTTTCTTCATTGCTTACTATCTAAATCTGTACAAAGATACCACAAATATCTATAAGTGTGGTGTATTTGTACAGAAAATATTTAGGAATCATAAATTTAACTTTATGATTTGGGTAATGCATATCTTTTTAGTAAAGAAAAGAACATATTTTAGAAATGCTTAAATTAATGCCTTATATTTTAACTATAGACATAATACGACTCTAAATCCTACATTTGGACTATACGAATCTGCAGATTCACCAATTTGTTCTGCAATACTACATTCTTCCCAAATTAAACCACCTTCATCCCCCATGATTCCTCCTTTTAGAACATCACTTCCAGCTCCTCCACCATATTTATCTGAATTAGCCATGACACACCATTCTGAAACATTGCTATTCATGTCATAAAGCCCTAATTCATTTGGTGGAAATAATCCAACATCATATGTAAGACTTTGATAACCATCATCAATCTCATTTTTGGAAAACAAAAGCTCAGGATTATTTCCTCCTGCAAGTATATATCCTTGACTATATTTCCCTCCTTTTGCTGCAAATTCCCATTGAGCTTCGGTTGGTAATGTAAATGTTAATCCTGTAATTTGGGATATTTTGTTACAGAAATTCATAGCGTCCTCTAGAGAGACTTCATCTAAAGGACGATTGGGACCAGGATACTTTGTTGGCGCAGGAGATTGCATTATTGCAGCCCATTGCTTTTGAGTTATTTCAAATTTTGAAATATAAAAGTCTTTCTCAATATTTACCACACGTTTCATTCCGTCAAAGGATCCATTTTCTCCTCCTATAAAGAATGGCTCCGTTTCAACCTTGACCATATCGAGGATTATGTCAGGTTTGATTTTTATTGATAATAAGATAGGATTGAAGTTCATATTTAGAACATATAATTTTGTATATTAAGAGTTCCATTAACGTATTTAGTCAAAAACACAAATAGTCTCTCAATGTTGGTCTTTCCAATAATTCTTTTTCCGTCTACTATGTAGTGGCATAGATTATTGATACTTTTTGTGTTTTCGTCTCTAACTGCATCAATAATTTTAATCCAATAACGAGTTTTTATGTCAGACATACTTGCTAATGATTCAATTGAAAACACATTATCAAATACTATTTTTTGAAGAGCTTTATATAGATGACATGGAACATCAGGATCAAAATCATACACTTCAATATCTATATCAGGTAGATTTGATAGATATTTCCGCGTAAGTTCCTTGATAGTTTCTAATGGTATGCCACCATTCATAGCTCCCATCCAAGGGAATGCTATAGATGTAATACCCATAGTTTTATAATTAAGAACAAATTTTTGTAATGTTTCTTCTACCCATTCTACTTTAGATGGATCTTTCCAATCATCCTTTATTGCAAAGTTTAAGATAATGGGCTTTGATTTACGATATGGTAAAATCTGCCCAGGTTTCAGTATGTGCTTAAAACATATCTTTTGATATTCCTTGAACATTTCAGGGAAACGCAATTTAAAATCCAAAGCAATTCCTTTGCCCATTGCACCAACGCAATTGACTGTATTAACAACAGCCATCGCATCTGAGTTAAATATATTACCTTTTACTTCCTTGTAAGCCATATTATAGTCGCGTTAAGTTTATACACAAAATTATTTTTTTGATTCCATATTGTTTTATATAGTCAGTAACCCATTTATCCAAAGCGTTTTGTTCTTTCTTATAATTTTGACTTTGATTATAGATTTTGTTTGTCGAAATATTTGTAGTCTATCTTATTAAGAAAGAAATCTAATAATAATTTTTTCACAATTGGTGAAGGGGTAATAGCCAGCCCCCAGTGTTCAAAATGACCATCCTACGTCCAGCGGTCATAATATCTTAAAATAAGATCCTTAGACCATGGTAACGACGGATTACACGATAACTCTTCCCAAAACCATTTGTCGGAATATTTATCAAATAACTCTATATTTCATGGTAGTCTTTCATTTAATGACAATCTTATGTTACCAGTAAATTCAATCATTTCCCAAGTCCATAAATCTTTGAACTCCTCAATAATTTCTTTTATCATATCATAGAATGCAAAACGTTTATAATATCATTTATTGGATTCTCCCAAGAACAACCGTTACTTATATAAGGAAGTTCTTTTGCCATGGAAATAATTTCTTGCCCTTTTTTTGAAGAGAAAATTTTATTTCTTAAGAAGGCTGGGTTACAACCTCTACCTGGCAATCTACTTCTGTCAAGAGCATCAGCATCTTTTAGGACCTCCCAGATTTTATTTTGATGAACAGCAAATGGAGTTTTACTATCGTCTATGGAGTGGAATTTTACAGCTTCCAAGATGGTTGCTGCTTCTCCTTCATCACATAGACTTTCAATCTTCGATGTATATAGTTTTGCAGAATTAGTTCCATGGATTTCACCTTCTGTATCACTACGTTTCCCTAAATCATGAATTAAAGCTGCATATAATATAGATGTAATCATATCTTGCTTTACACATTTGTCTAAAGACGAAATTATAAATGCATTCCACATTACTCTTATCGTATGTGCTATACCATGATAAGAGTGAAGCATATGCTCTTTGAATAAAGACTTAGATATATTAATTTGAAGCTTAGATGCTTCTATTTTAAATTGTTCTATTAAACTGTTTGTAAAGATAGAATATTTTTTCACAGGTTCCTCAATCTTAGTCTCGTTTGAATATATTATCCAAGAATTACTATCATATTTTTGAAGATCCATAAATCTTATCGTAAATGGAACAGTAGGTTTTGTTAGGCTTATATATGGATAAGCCTGAATTTTTCCTTTTGCTATATTTGTAATGTGGGACTTGTCTATAATATTAAGACTATTAATATCATCACATTCGATAACAATGGAACTTGGATCCTGATAATCTGTAGATACATAGAGAGAATCTTCAGTTTCGTTAATAGATATGGTTCTATTTGTTCTATGATAGATATTAATGCAAGAAGATGTTTCCGAATCTGTCGTTATATACTTACAAATTGGGTCATCGCCTAATTGAGCTTTCAGGATTGCAGCTTGCTCTTCGTCATAGCAAATGATTCTAAAATTCTTTAGACATGAAAAATCAAGCTCATTCTTTACTAGAAATTCTTGCTGAGAATAAGATTTATATATATCTAAGCCATCTTCAATTGTTGAGTATAAATATTGTGTATTTAGCCTATTAGGATTGTCAATAATTGAAATAATTTGGCTATTGTCGCTTTGCATATTTCCGGTACTATAATAGCATTTTTCTATACATAGGTTTAATATTTCCCTTAGATCAAACTCAAAAAAAACAGGCATTGGACATTTTGGAGATCCTAACCTCTGTGCTCCTAAATATTTTGCTGTTGGACATTCAATATATGAATCCCATATTTTTTTACCCCTGTTATCATATCCTCCAAATACCCATCTTGTTTTAGATGCATGAGAGTCTTCTCCCAAAGCTTCATTGTAATATTGTGTTGGAGTTTGTGGCCGATAATAGAATCTTGCATAATGATGTGCAGTTTCCCGTCTGTAAACATTACTTCCTGCTGAATTTTCAAATAATCCCTTTCCTCCAATTCTACTTAAAATCTTTCTTGATTTAATAATATTTACTGCATTAAATAGGTGGGCAAAATGATAAACTTTAGGATCAGAATCATTAAAACGGTTTATAAATCTAATTCCATTAATTTTATCCTTAAAGGCTAGCTTATATTTATCAATGTTTTCAACAATTAAAGGATTTTCGAATAAAGCAAACCAATCCCATCTGTTAATATGTTTTTTGATAAAATCAACAGAGAACTCAATGGTATTAGCTATAGACGCTTCATGCCAATTAATATATTCTGCAAATTCATCTAAAAGGATGTTTGTATACTTTAGGTCCTTTCTTTGTCCTATAATTTCCCAATCAATTTCGTCCTTAAACTCCCTTAGATTTTTTATTGATAGAGTAAAGGCGGTTGAATTAGATATTATAGTCCAATCTAAATATTCTCTATATTTACAAAAGAATTCAAATCCAAGTATTTGGAAAGTTTCAGATTGGCTAATATATTGCCAATTTAATTTGTTTCGATATGGCCATAGTACATCTTTAGAAAGGAACTTATTTTTGGAGATAGCATCCCAGTCGAGTTCAAAATCTGATATTTTCGATAATACGTTTACTGTTGGTGTAAATGTGCTCATTCTGGATACACTTTTCCAATCCATTGGTTTTTGCCAAAGTTTCATTATAAGGTCATCATTATACTGCAAATCAGTTCTAGATGATAATAATAACCAATCCCATGAAATATATGCTTTATCTAATGTTGAAAGAAATGTTTCATTGTCAAATGCAATATCATGTCTGCCACTTAATACATTCCAGTCCCAATTTGTAATATTTAGAGATAAAAGTTCCTTTAGAGAAACTTTTAATTTTTTATTTGAAGATAAGCTCTTCCAATCCCATGCTTTTTGTTTAGTACTCTCTAATAAAGATTTATCAATAATAAGTTGTTGTCCTTGGGAAAGGATTCCCCAGTCCCAATCTTTTTCTTGATTATCAATTATAAATTGATTACTTACCGATAATTTTTCCGATGCTGAAATTGTTCTCCAATTCCAATCTTGATCAAGAAAATCTTTCAGTAATGCGTCATTGAAAATTATATCAGTTCTATTGGAAAGAATATCAAAATCTAGTACATTCTTGAATTGTTTGATATTCTTGGATAAATTAGCTTGTTCTTTAGAAGCATAACTTGAAAAACATCTGCTATATTTTGATAGATATTCCCAATCCCATTCATCAGTGTGAATTTTTAGTATTGCATGATGCCAGTTTATTGCCTCATTTTGAGATAAAGCATAAAAGTTCCAGTCGTACTTAGGATTATACAACAGCGACTTAACCATTTCCAACCATTTCTGAAAGCTGAGAATGGTTTTATCATAAAAGAAAAACCTTTCCGCTGATTTTGATTTAGATAATAATTCCCAATCTACGTCCTCGGAATATTGCTCAATGTATTCACTAAGATTGAAATCTTCATGATTATATATATAAGATAAATCCCAAGAGAATAAAATCTGATATTCAGATAAAGTTCTTGTATAATGAACCAAACCATATAATTCTTCTAGGTTAAAGCGTCGAGTGATAGCATTCCATAGTGAAGATTTTAAATTCTCATCCTTTAAACTAATAATCGTAGCTATGGTTGGCAAAAAGCTATCAATACTTAAGTCTTCTTTTGTAAATACTGATTTAACTAATACTGGCCAATCCCACAGATCTGCATATTCTGCAAGATTTTCGAAGACAATATTTCTCCCTAAACGATTAGTTAATATTGACCAATTCCAATAATCTTGATATTCCTCCAGATAGTCAGAAATACTATCAATTGATAGATTCTTTGACAAATATTCCCAATCCCATTTATTAACCCACCGTTCATCACCTAATCTTTCAATTTTAATGGTTTGAATAGTTTTAGCTGTTAGAAAATTCCAATCCCAATCAAAATCAATATTTTCTCTTACAAGTTTGATAGTTGCAAGGTCTGTAGCTTTAGCTTTGTACTCGGGATGTAGAGATAAAAACGTCTGTATTTCTGTGCTTTTAAATAAAGCACAGAAAGTTTCGCTTGATAATAGTTCAAATGATTTTTTTAGATTAAGTTGGGTAAGATGCCTTTTAACAAAGCCGATGTCTTTTATCCAATCTGCTTTGGTTGATATAATTTCCCAATTCCAAGGGAAATCATTATTGTCGTCTACAATTGTAAAGTCGGATATACGTGTAGTTACACATGTATATCCTTCTGCAGTGGATATTTTGTACGAGTATCGATTGAAAAAATTTTTGTCCCACTTTATATATTGATTGTTTTCAAACCCTCCAATAATAGGAACACACCAAGTTAATGCACCGATTTCTTCCAAAAAGTCAATGTTTTCATAACTCCAGATGAGTTTAGAAGAATTGAAATTTAATGGTGCAATGGCTGAATCTACAAAATTCTTAAGGTTTTCTTTAAAGGTTTGAGATTTGCAATAGCTATAAGAAAATACATCCGAGCTTAATGCTCGACTAGTAACAGAAGCTAAATCTAATCTCTTAGAAAGTAGTTCGATATGAGTTAAAATATAATCTAACGCATAAGATTTAGAAATATATTTCCAATTCCAAGACTTATCAGGATATTTAAGTATTAAATCCTTTACAAGTGATGGGTTGCTTTCTGTTATTAGTGATAGATCAAAGGATACATCATCTATGTGTTTAAGGATAAAGTCATCTGACAATGAAGGCATAATGTCTGTCCAAGGCCACTGAACAGATGTGAGTTTTGGATTAATCAATAGGTTTTCTATATCGTCAGTTGTTACGTTTGTGTTATGAATAACAATATCAAAGTTCCAGGGAAATACAGAAGCGTTTTGAATTATATATTTTCCATCCATTCTCGCAGAAAGGATACTCCAATCCCAACTATCAATGGAATCTTTTAAATAAATTTTGATACATTCTGGAGGGCAAATCGATGAAACATCATGCCAAATATTGGCGTCAATGTTCCTAGACAGCATTTCAAATAAACGCTTATCATTCCAACAGAATCTGTCATCTTTAACAATTTTATTCCATTCAATTATATCTTCAAATTGTTCTAGACTATCAAAATCTAATAAGGCATTTGGATCATTCAATAAACGTAGATAGTATCCCCACTCAATTTTGATATTCCTTATTTTTTCATTTCTATCATCGTTAATTATTTCTGAAGCATACTCACTTACGTTACCATCATTAGAATAGACAACAACATAATCTAGACTATTGTCATTGTAGATACCTATATTGATATTTTCGCTCTCAATAGTAAAATCATAGCTGATTAATGATGCACTGAAGATATGGATTCCTACTTGCATTTGTGCGAAAAGTGAGCAGACTAAATGTTTTTCTTCTTCTTTGACTATAGGCTCAATATCGTATGATGACAAAACCTTGTAATACGAAATTCTTCGTTTCGCACTGATGGCTGTTGTTATGTAAAGACTATCTCTAAATGGAAATGGAGTATTATCCTCTTGTGCTAAATTGAAATTCTCAAGAAATCTGCATTCTGCTTCATAGAACTTTCTTTTCTTAGATGTGTGTACAGTAAATACCCCCAAAGAAGTCAAAGAAATTATTTTCTCATCTTTAACAACGAGTTCTTCTTCCTCTAGGCTTTTAATTATACAATTAAAGATACAAATTTCTGCTTCGTCCTTATATCTTATAGGTGTAGTATCAAAATTATCTACAACATTAAAACCTAAAATTGTAGCCAATTCATTTATTGATAGTTTGCTGTCGTGAAAGTACAAAGTAGAGCAGATTATTTTTTCAATATCAGAACATGATTCATCTTCGTACAAATATATTTTGCACTTTGTTTTCTTCAATGTCCATGTCTTCATGGCAGAATCGGAATCCTGCGATTTATAGATCAATTTCTTTTCTAATATATTATTGTTGAATGTCTTCATACGGATTGCATTTAATAATCTTACCATTTGGATTAGCGTTTATGATTTTATATACATTATCATAGATTTCTTTCTGTCTGAAGAGTTCGCTATTTCCAATTATTATTAATAATCTTTTAGCACGTGAAAGTGCTACATTTAATCTATTAGGAGATTGAGCAAATCCTAGGTCTTTTTGCTCAGGATATCCTAGCTCGTATTCTGAGAAATTTGGTTTTTGTTGTGAGTCAGTAACAATGGTGTTACTTCTGACCATTGAAACAATAATAATGTTTCTTTCCATACCTTGGAATCTGTCAACAACGTCAATCTTCATAGGTAGATTGTTAAATGAACGACACATTTTTCTAATCCTATTTCTTTGCTTACTATAAAAGCTGATGATACCTATTTCTTTATCTTCTTCATCTTTAAAACTGTTACAATATCTTTGATATGAATCAGAATGAGATAACTTTCCCAAGATATGAGAAATGACACTGATTTCACCTTCATTGACTCTGGATGTACCCTCAATCATTTCTGGTGAATTTACGTCAATCCATATTACATGATTGTTAGGAGATAAAGATTCACCATTGAGAAAGTCTTTTATTAGAATACCATGGTATCTCGAAAAAGGGTTAGTCATATTAGGATCATTCACTCCCAAATCAACAGGATTTATTAGTCCACATTCAAGTCCATGATCTTCTTGGTAGAATTGTTTGATAACATCATTTATATCTGGATGCATTCTATACTGAAGTGTAAACTCTCCTTTTAGACTATCATCGATGCTTTCAAAAATTCGCTGGAAATGAGAGATTTCCATTTCTTTAAAATTCTTTAGGACGTATGATTTTAACCTCCTTAATTGTTGAGCCTCTTTTTCACTTTTTGCATTATCCATCAAAAAGTTAAGTGTGTTGATAAATTCTTCTTTATCAAGCATTGGAGGCAATTGGCGATGATCACCAATTACAATATTCTTTTTTCCATATATTAGAGGTAAAGCAAGCTCTGCAGGAGTGGCTTTACTAGACTCATCTTGAATGACAGTTGTAAAGCTTATTCCATCCTTGCATTCATAAGTTTTTATCTGAATTTCATGATCTTCATCGTCAATGTCATCTGTTTGTTTGTATATGGTTTTAGTACTTACTTTTCCAAAAATGGTGCAATAGTTCATGAAAAACTTTGTAGGCCTATTTTTAATATTCTTTTCTCCAATAGAACTACAAGTAGCCCCGACAACATTACAATGAGACTTATATTGATCAAAAATTAGTTGCCGAAATTGTTTGTCTGGGTTATCCAAAATATTCTCCCATAAAGACACTGATAGTGAGTCCATGTTATCATGGTCTATTCTATTCTTTATGTTTTGTAACCAATTCTCTAAAATTATTTTTCCGGATTTTTGTTGAAGTTCATCTACATCAACATCTTCCTCATTTTCTTCAACGTATTTAAATTGTCCAGTCTCAACCCATTCCTCCATTGCTGCTATGGAAAATTGACGTCCTTCTATAGCAAGTCTATCATCCGAACCAAATCGTATTGGTTTAACAAGATTATGGACATCATTTACTGTCCTATCAATTGCATTATCTACAGCAAGATTTGTTTCAGATGTCAGAAGAATCTTTTCTTCTGGATTTAATCTGATATGTTGCCATATTAATTCTGCAATTGCGGTTGATTTACCTGTACCGGGAGGGCCTTGAATTAGAGAAATATCACTAGCCTTTAAACATCTTATAATAGCATCTAATTGTGAGGGATTTATATATTTATTTAACAGATGGTTCTTAATATCTTTATAATAATCACTAGACTCATTTGTGTAATAATCAATATTTTTAGTTGGAGTCGCCTTAGTTGCATCAAATATGAATTTTCCGATATTCTCATTTTTAACTCCATTCCCTTTTGTAATATTGTCAAATGCGTCCTTTAATCTTTTGATTTTCTCCAAATCTCCATCGAGATTTGGGATAATATTATCAAAATTCAGTCCGTCTTCTTCTTTGAAATTGTATTCGGCTGAAGTAATATCAAACAAGAGTTCTGGAAATACTACTTTAATTAGTTTTCCTATTGAACGTCCATTCGTTATAAATTCAGCACCTCGTAGGCTGCTTACAATGTTTTCTTTGTTTTCAGCTATTTTGTTATAATCTACTCGTAATAAATACTTCTTTTTTCCTATAGGATTAGAATTCAACTTGCAATCACAACCCAGTTCCTTTAATTGATCTAATGAAGCAGATAAGGAGAAATTAAACTGTGCTGCCTGTTCAGCAGTTTTGTATTCTTGGATAAAATGCATTAATCCATCCTTTGCGCTAATATAAGTCTTAAGTGATGAATAGTTCTCTTTTAGGAAAGAATCTATTTTATCCCAGTCTGCATTTTTTTCTAAAATTTCGATATTACATCTATGGTCTGAAAATACAGATAATTCCATATCATCATACTTGTTACTAAAATCAATTTTTAGTTGTTCTGCATCTGTTGTTCTCCAATCGAAGTCTATTCCTATAGATTGTTTTGATTCGCTAATTTTTATATTTTCATCATCAATTTGATTTTTTAAATCTTGAAAGAAATCATAACAGTCTATTCCGTCAAGGAATTGACGAAATGTCCTTGCTTCATAATTATAATTGTATTCTACGTAAAGTTTATAATTGTTTTTTCCAAATTCAGAGTCGCATATAATTTTAAATAAATCGATCTGCCACTTTGCTCTAAGAATATGTTGATTGCTATTAACTTCTGTTGATCTTATATTGAAATTAAAACGATACTTTCCATTATCTGAATCTGGAAATTCATATAATGATTTTTTTAAGTTATGTGTCTTATGTATTTCCTCAGTTAACTCTATAATTACATTAAAAGAGTGTAAACGGAGTCCCCACAATTCATTTAACTTCTGAGTGGCAGCCTCAGTAAGGTAATGATCGTGTATTGTTAATAATCTACTGATTCTTCGTTCTTCACCTTCTTCAAGTTTAATATTACTATATGAAACTCGGTGCGTACAATCAACGAAAAACCATTTTCTTAGAAAATAGGCAGGAGTTGGAGCTATGCCAAAAATTCCACTAGCTTTATCAGGTAAAATATCATTTGGAAATGTGGCATCTTTGTCAAGTTTACGAAGTGCATTTACTGTAACTTGTAGCCGCCTTTTGGTATCAATAGCATATTGTTCTCCTATATCTTTTAATGCTTTAACGCATTTTGAGAACGTGGATTTCTGTGAACGTATTACACCTTCAATAATAGGATTAGTAGACAAATGTACATAGTACTTTTGACATTCTTCTGCTAATTGATATAATTGATCAACATCAGGTTCAAAGTGACTATCACAGAGGATAGTATCATCAATATCATTGATGTCGTCATCCCCAGCGTTAAATAAAGCCTTTACTCTACTTAATATCGTATCAAGTTCATCTGTTTGGCATATATTCAATCGTAATCTTTGTCCCAGAATCTGGATAGAATCTGGTTCAATAGCTATTGGGGCAGAATTAAGCTGGAGTACACGTTCTTGTACTTCTATATGCTTAAGCCATATTTCTTTTTGTAGTTCAGTATCAAATCCCATATTATTCAATATCCAGAATTACTATTTTAGAATCTTCATAAACATCTTTTACAATGCAATCTAGCATAATACCTTCATTATATAACATATTAAGTGGAATCTGATTTGCAGGAATCAAAGCGGGAAGATTATCATCTTTGATTAGTGCATGTAGACCACTGATATCTTTCGTTTTAATAACCGCTTTTACAGATTGTCCTTTTTGATATTTCAGCCATGGATTGGGCAAGATGCGTTTAAGACTGAATTCTATTCCTTTCTTTTCTAAATCGATTTTTGTGATTATTACCTTCAAGGTACACCCAAGCTGGAAATGATTTTTAGGCTTTTTAATCTTATTGGTCCAAGATAATTCAGATATATGAATAAATCCTTCATAACCTTCATGAGTCCTTACAAATACTCCGTATTTAGCAAAGTCTTTAATTGTAACATCGAGAATATCTCCAACCGAATATATTTGTTTAATATCATTCCATGGATCAGGAAGTGTTTGTTTAATACTTAATAAAAGTTTCTCCGCCTCCCAATCAATATTCATAACCATAGCAGTTACGGATTGCTTCTTGACGAAATCTGTTGGAACTATATTTTTATCCCAAGATAATTCAGTTTTGTGTACCATACCTTCAACACCACATGGTAATCGGACAAAGATTCCATAACCCGTTATACTGCATACCTTGCCAGAAAGGATGTCTCCAATTTTCGTGTTTTTATCAAAATTCTCCCATGGCTTTGGTGTTAATTGTTTCAAGCCAAGCGAAATTTGATTATGTCCATTATCTATTTGTTTTATATCCAAAACAACTACATCAATCATTTGACCGATATAAACTACTTCTGAAGGATTCGAAACTTGATTCCAAGACAAATCCTTAATATGTATAAGTCCCTCTACCGATGGGAAAAGGGTGACAAAGGCACCATAACTGGTAATGTTTTTTACTTTACCAGGAATAATGTCTCCAACTTTTATTTCTTGGAGCTTTCGAAGAGCTATCGCTAAATTCTTCTCATCTTCAATAATTTTACGAGATACAAATGTGTTTATTTTGTGATCGCCTTTTTCTTTAAGCTTAACAGCTATTAGTTTTACATCGACTTTTTCTCCAACATACATTTGCAAATCCCTATGCTTACTTTCTCCAAGTTGCCCTTCTGGTAGAAAAGTATTTAAACCATCTATGCTTACAATAAGCCCCGAAGCTTCAGCTTCAATAATTTCGCCTATAAAAGGTTGGTTTTCCTTAGCCTTTATCAAAACCTTCTTATTGATTTCAAATAAGCCATCATCTAGGCAAAAACATCCTTCATTGTCAATATAAATATTTATGAAATCACCTACTTGGTAGTTATCTGTAGGTATGTTAGACAATAAAAGTGTGTCGTTATTTGGCAAAGAAACAACGATACCATTATCCGACATATGCACTATCTTTGTACATATATTCTTTATATCACAAATAGATTCTGTAATACTATCAAAGCCAATAAAAGGATTGGCAAGATCTATATTTTTTGACTTGTTCATATAATCTATCTGGTCTATGTATTATTAGTTGCAGTTTGAATAAGTTTTTTAAACCTCGTTAAATTTCCATGTCTCTTTTTTATAGGACCACTAAATTTGTCCCGATTCAGATTTACTTCGCGACGATTGAGTACACAAAAAACACTGGTTCGACTCTTATAACCGCTAACTTTCCAAATGTCATTAATGGGTACATTGGCTTTTTATATGTTTATAACGGTCATTTCATAGTCAAACTTGAACAAAACTTTGATGGTTACATCTTCTTTATTTTTATATGCACGTTTTATTGGACCGTATTCTTAGCGTATGACAGTAAATTCTGTAAAAAATAGTTCGTTTTTTGAATTATACATTTTAACGATTACTATAATATTTCCAAAGTCTAAAGTTACAGAGATTTTATTGTATGGCCGATGATTTTTTCAAAGAAATTACATTGCAGCAGAAAAAATATATGATTTAGGATAATAAGAATAAGTATTTCGGTATGCAAACCGTATGAATGATGTTGAGATTATTCTTTTTCACTCCGGTGGTTCCCGTTACTTAAGTATTGAGTCTCAAGAAACGAATAATGGTTTCTCCAAAAAATAAGTTATGTAAATGACTATTATAATCGAACAAAAATCTCCTTTTTTACAAAAAATAAGTATATCTTTGTAGATATTTTATCAATAAATTGAATTAATATGTCGAATAATCAACAAATAGTGATGAATAGAATTAAAGTTACACTTGTTGAAAAACAGAAAACCAATAGATGGTTAGCTGAACAAATGGGAAAATCAGAGAATACCATTTCGAGATGGTGTTCTAATAGATCTCAACCATCAATCGCTCAATTACAAGAAATTGCGATCTTGTTAGATGTTGATGTTCGTGTACTATTAAAATCACAGAAAGAGTAATATAAAATGTCGAAACGTATTGAATATATAATTGATGATATCAAGGAACAATATCTTGAAAAAGATAACAATATACCTTGGATTATCGGTTTTAGTGGAGGAAAAGATAGTACCGTTGTACTAACATTAGTGTGGAGAGCCTTGCTGTCTATACGAGAAGAGTTAGGCGATACGGCTCTTGTTCGACAAGTGTATGTTGTAAATAATGACACCCTAGTGGAGAATCCTATTATTACAGACTATATCGTTGAGGTATTGGATTGTATACGTATTGCTGCTATTGAACAAAAACTACCTATCAATGTCCAAATAACAGTACCAAAATTAGAGGATAGTTTTTGGATTAGCTTCCTAGGTAAGGGATATCCTGTTCCTAATAATTCCTTTAGATGGTGTACTGATCGATTAAAGATTAAGCCTACTACGCAGTTCATTCTTGATAAAGTAGATGCTATGGGAGAGGCTATTGTTCTTATTGGTACTCGTCTTTCCGAGAGTGCTACTCGTGCGAAATCGATTCGTCGTCACGAAATCAAGGGAAAACGCTTAACCAAGCATCCGTTGAACCCCAATACATACACATATCCTCCAATTAAAGATTTATATTTGGAGGAAGTATGGTATATACTCAACAATGAACCATCACCTTGGGGTTATGACAATAAGAAGTTGTTCCAAATATATGCTGATGCCACAGCAGATGATTATGAGTGTCCAACTGTAATTACGGATAAGACGCAGCCTTCATGTGGGCAGAGTCGATTTGGTTGTTGGGTTTGCACTGTAGTTAAGGAAGATAAGTCGATGATGGCCCTTATTAATAATGGCAATCAATGGATGGCTCCTTTATTAAAATATCGAGACGAAATGGTTGCAGGGCGAAATATTTCAGAAAACAGGTATGCAACCCGCAGAAATGGTCAAGCTGCTCAGGATGCTGATGGCAATAATCAAGGTAATTACACTTTTGAGTATCGCTGTGAGATGCTCCGTAAATTATTGGAATTGCAGCGTGATATGCAGAAAATAAAGCCGCATATGGAGTTGATTTCAAATCAAGAACTTGTTGCGATTCAAATTAACTGGTATCGAGATGGTTTCTTTGCACCAAAAGTAACAGATATTTATAATGAGGTGTATAAACGAAATATGCCTCTTGAAAATATGCAGTACCAAGAGCGATTAATCCTTGAAAAGGTATGTGCAGAACATCCTGAAGACTATCACTTGATAAATGATTTGGTATCGCTTCAAAAGAGCAAGACCATTTTGATGAATAATAATGGTCTACAGGGTGATATTGAGAAACGATTAGATAACTACCTCAACCAGCAGTAAGCAATGTTTATAGAGTCAATAATATTACATAATTACAGAGCATATAAGGGGCATAACCAAACCTCTTTTAAACAGGATACCAAGAATATCTTTCTTGTTGCCGGAAACAATGGTTTTGGTAAAACTACATTTCTCACATCCCTCGTATGGTGTCTATATGGCAAATTAATGGTCGATGTTGATGAAAAGTTTAGACGCGAAATCAATGATGCTCAAGGATATAAGAACTATGCCCGCCAAAGCTTGCATAAAGAGTTAGCAAGTGTTGTAAATACATATGAAGCAAGCCCTGAAGAGCGAAAACGGATTATAAAGTATGGTTATTCTTCGGAAAGCGAATATATTAAGAATGATGCACAGTATTATGTTGAGATAAGTATTTCTGATGTATTTATTCCATCTATCCCTTGTCGTACAATTACAATCCGACGAACCTATGACTACTTTTTAGATACTGAATTCGTTGAAGTGTTAATTGATGGACAGGTTAATGAATTAGCAAAAGATGTTGGCTACGACATCTTTATCAATGACTTTATTCTTTCAAAGGATATTGCAAAGTTCTTCTTTTTTGATGCCGAAAAGATTGTAAACCTTGCAGAAGTAAAATCACTTGATGAAAAACGTCGATTGAGTACGGCTTATAGCGAGGTTTTAGGTATAAAGAAGTATGAAGATATCAAGAGAAATCTTGAGAATCTTCGTCTCAAATTCCGAAAGAGTGCAGGCTCAACAGCAAGTAAAGCTAAATTGGATAGGCTTCAGGCTGGAGTTGATAATTTAGAGGCGCAAATTAGAACAAAGGAAGAGGAACGAGAAAGAGTTGATGATCAGATTCAGCAGTATAGAGCAGAGGCCGTTCAGTTGCAAGAGCGACTTATTCGTGAAGGTAATGCTATTAGTATAGAGGACCTTAAGAAACAAAAAGAGTTGCTTATTAAATTGAAAGAGAAGGACTCTAAATTAAAAAGTCAATTACGCGAAATGTTAGATGTTGCTCCATTTGCTATTTCGGGTAAATTGTTCACAGACCTAATGATGCAGGTTATTGCAGAGAAGAAAATTAAAACGACTGCAGCCAGTCGTGCTGCCATAAATGCTGCCCTTCAATTAACACAGACTCAAATTACAGAGGGAGTATCTGAAATTAAACTTTCAGCACTTCAAAAGCAAGCTATTGAGAAGATTATCGCAGACGTCTTTGCAAATAATATCGTTGAAACATCGGAGGAAGATGCAGCAGCTACTAGGGTGTTAGTTGACTTTAATGATAATGAATCAAATGAGTTTCAGGCTTTGTTTGACAATATCAGATACTCTTTCAACACCTTATTCAAGCAGCTAGTAAAGGATATAAAGAACAATGCTCTATTCATTGCAAAAACTCAACGGAAGATTGTTGAGGCAGAGTATGATGATGGAAACGGCGATATCAAGGAGATACGAATGCGTAAAGCAGAAGTTGATGAGTTATTGGCTCAGTTAGATATCCAAACCCGCCTCCTCTCGGAACAAATAGGAACATTAAACAAGGATATTAAAGTTGTTAAAAAGCAGTTATCAGAAGTTGCGAAGCATGTTCGCGTTGATAAGGCTGATAAAGAGAAGGATTTAATAGCCGAGCGACTTATCGGTGAGTTAACGACATTCTTGTTTGAATTAAGAGCTAAGCGCAAGTTTTCTCTTGAGAAGAAGATTATGGCTGGCATAAATGTCTTGATGCACAAGGCGGATTTTATACACAGTGTGCGTATTGACATACAAAATGATATTATTGAGATAGAGCTTTTGGATAACGCCGGAGAAATTATAAGTAAAGAGAAATTGTCAAAGGGAGAGCAGCAGTTGTATGCTACGGCTATTCTTAACGCTCTTGTTGAGGAGTCTGGTATAGAATTCCCTGTATTTATTGATAGCCCTCTTCAGAAGTTTGATAGTATTCACTCACGAAATGTTATCACAAAGTTCTATCCGAGCGTGTCTAAGCAGGTAGTTATCTTCCCATTACTTGGAAAAGAGTTGTCGGAGGATGAGTACAATGCACTATTACCTAATGTTAATGAAGTTTATATAATCGAAAATGAGAATGGGTGTTCTTCATTTAGAAAGATTACTCCAAATAAATTGTTTGAAACACTATCATAGTTATGTTTACATCGATAAAAACATCAAAGATTAATAAGGATATTGTTACAGACTTAAGTCGTAAATTTAACTTGGGAGCAGAGAATATTATTGCTCGTATAGCTTTGACTTATTCCTTATCAAAAGATCGTAAGTTATCATTATCAGATATTGCTGATTCACAAGGTAAGGAGTACAGTAAGAATGTTTTATTTGGAAGCAATCTACCTTACTATATTGGCCTTATATGTGTAAAGTACGGTTTGTATAAGACAGATAAAGATATTCCTAAATATATTAAGTTGCATATTGATGATGGATTGCAACTAATGAATAAGGAGTTGAGAGATAATCCAAACTTGAATGGATACGATTATTTGATTGATAAAATAACTAATGGATTAGAAGATATCTTATGTTGAAAGATGTGAAATTTAAACATAGTTATTCTTCTGGATATGATGAGCCAAAAGAATTCTTTACTGAAGCACTAATTGAAAGCTCATCTTTTGATTTAGGCTTGGGATTCTTTTCATCTAGTGGAATAAGAAGTCTTGCATATGGTTTTGCCCTGTTCATAGCGAATGGAGGTAAAATGCGTGTTATCATAAACCATATATTAAGCAAGGAAGATAAGCTGGCTATTGAAAATGGACAAAAACATTTGATTGAGGACTTTGAGTGTCGTGTTTTATCTGATATAGATAAGTTATCAAAGACACTTTCCAAAGAAGATGAACATTTCTTTCGCTGTTTGTCGTATTTGATTTCTATTAACAGAATTGAATTTATCGCGACTATTTCAACTAAAGGTGGATTAGGACATGACAAGTATGGGGTATTTACAGATGAAAAAGGCTGCAAGGTGGCATTTATTGGATCTGCGAACTTTTCACAATCAGCATTAGAATTAAATGGTGAGACAATCACTGTATTTACATCTCCAGATGACAATAAAAGAATAGCAGAATATCAAACATTATTTGATAGATCCTGGGAAAATGATACTCCCCATTTACTCCATATCCCAATCGACAATGTTAAAACCATAATTTGTGAAAAGTTCCCAAGAATAGCTATTGAAGAACTTTTAGACAATAGCGTAAATTTGCGAACTGATAATTCGTATAGTAATACCTATATCAAACCACTATCTCAAAGGCTTTTAGATAAGATTGAATTAAAAGAGCTGGAACCTCGTTTCCCGTTCCCAGAAGAAAGATCAATTCAAATTAATGCATATAATGCTTGGATTAGCAATGGGAAAAAAGGTGTTTTTGCTATGGCAACAGGTTCTGGCAAGACAGTTACAGCTCTCAATTGCTTGAGAAAGCAATATAAAGAGAATGGTTATTATAAAGCAATAATTGTTGTACCCACTCAAGCATTAGCAGTTCAATGGGAAAAAGAGGCAAAAGCTTTTAACTTCCAAAATATTATATCCACACATACGGATAAAGATTGGAAGAACACTCTGAGTCGATATACAACAAGAAGTTTATTAGATCAATCTAAGAGTATTATTATCATAACGACATATGCGACTTTTAACCGCAAGGATATACAGCTGTTTATAAATAAGGTTAAGGGGCTAGAAACCTTTATGTATGTAGCTGACGAAGCACACAATATAGGTTCCCCAAGTTCATTAAAACATTTACCCCATAATATACAGTGGCGTATAGGTTTGTCCGCAACACCTGAACGTATATACGATGATATAGGCTCTGAAAAATTATATGAGTTCTTCAATTCTAGACCACCAGAGTATACATATAGATATACAATGAAACAAGCAATAGAAGAAAACATATTATGTCACTATGATTATTACCCCATATTCGTTGAGTTAACTGACTCTGAAATGGAAGAGTATGAATATATCTCAACTCAGTTAAGGAAGTTTATTGATTCTGATACAGGAAAATATAGACCCGAAGCCGAGAAATTATTGTTGAAACGTAAAAGAATTATACATAAGGCTGAAAATAAGAAAGTGGCGATTTCTAATTTACTAGAAAATCTAAAAGAAAAGCGCAAACTTAATTATACTTTTGTTTTTGTGCCTGAGGGATATGAGCCTGATTACTCCGAAAGAGATTCGTATAACATTGATCAAGAAGATATTCATATTATAGATGAGTATGCACAGATGTTTAAGGATCAAGGGTACAGTTATCATAAATACATTAGTGGACTTGATGATGCTCCAGGCATATTGAAAAGTTTTGCGGAAGGAGATATTCAAATTTTGCTTTCAATGAAGTGTTTGGATGAAGGTGTTGATATACCACGTGCAGAACATGCGATATTCTGTTCAAGTACAGGTAACCCTCGTCAATTTGTTCAACGTCGTGGACGTGTACTAAGAAAAAGTAAAGGAAAAGATAAGGCAAAAATATGGGATTTGATTGTTACGCCACCAAATGTGATGAATGATTCCATCGGTATAGAACGCAATATATTCATTAGTGAAGTTAAACGTATTGTAAACTTTGCTGCCCTCGCTGATAATCAAATAGATATTTTGTATGGAGATTTGAAGAATTATTGTGAGGCTTTGAGAATAGATTTATTTGAGATGCTTGAAGAAGAAAATAATAATTATAAATAATAATACTATGGCTATACAAGACGAAATGTATAAGGCAATTGTGAAAGAAATTAATCAAACAGTTGAATCTGGTACTGAAAAAGTTACAGTGAACTTTGAAAAAGCTAAAGAAGTTGCTAAAATGCTGACAGATTTATCAACTAGTGTTGGAGATGCAGATGCATTAACAAATCAGTATATTGCCAATATTAAGAATATATGTAACTCATAATACACAAAGTTATGATTATCAAAAATATTACTATCGAAAATTTTCAATCGTACTATGAGAGTCAAACAATGGAGTTTTCCAAAGGTTTGAATCTAATCATAGGCAATGGAGGAAAAGGTAAGTCCAAACTTTTCAATGCCTTTTACTGGGTATTGTTCGGTAAAATATACATCACTGGTATCGGTTGGTGTACTACAGATAACTTGCCTCAATCTGCTAAATTTGCAATGCAGCGTTATGAGTTCATTAACAAACGAGCTCTATTCAACGCACAAATTAACGATAAAATTAGAGCCTCAGTACAAATCGAAATTGAGGACGATAAGGGTAATGATTATATAATAGAGCGCTCTGTCAGTGCATTAAGACTTGAAGGAGAAGAATGGGACTCTAATGATGCTTGGCAAGTGGGGGGTAATATGCTGAAGGTTTCTTTTGATTCCACCACAGGAACAAAAGTGCTTAATGATTTATTAGCAGAGGACAAAATTAATGAGTTATTCCCAGATGGTATCAGAAACTATATATGGTTTCAAGGAGAGTCACTCGAAAGTCTTATAAACTTCAGAAATAAAGAAACATTAAAAGCTGCTGTTAAGCATATTTCTTATTTCCCTTATTACGAAAAACTTTCTGAAATAATCAGTAAGTCTAAATTGAAGATTGCAGGAATTGAGAGTCGTAAATTAAAAGAGGTTAATAAACATAATTCAAACGTTAAGGGGTTATTATCAACCATTGACAACTTAAACTATAAGATTGCTAGAGAAGAAGAGAACAAAAAGCAATTTGAGACTCACATTGAGACTATTAAGATAGCCTTAGCTGATGGAGAAACAAAGATCTCTGGATTAGCGAGCTATTCAATGCTAGTAAAGAAATACAAGGATTGTGAAAACGATATAAATAAATTATTGTCAGAAACGACTCGTATTGATGAGTTTCAAAGAGAGAAACTTCCTTCTTTGTGGATCCTTCGTGGAATTGAACCAATGATTCAACAATGTAAAGAAATTATTGAAAAGCACAAGGAGGAAGAGTATACTGTTCCAGAAAAGAAGTATCTAGATAATCCTAGTCGTTCAAAGTTAGAAGAGATACTTAAAGATAAGAAATGTTTTGTATGCGGCACTGAATTCTCTGAAAATGATGCCCCATACCACTACATCACAGAACGATTAAGATTACAGGAAGAGTACTTAAAAGAAATGGAAGAGTATACCAGCAATATGCAGCTTTCTAAACAGTTTAACATGTTTGTTGGTAAAATTCAAGATTATCCAGATTCATTACTGATTTCTTTGTCAAAAATTGACAAACAATGGAAAAATAGCGAAGATGAATTAGAAAAATATATGGCTCAGCGTAGAAGAAAGCAAGATGAAAAACGTAAATTGGATGAGCAAATAGAAGATATAAAGAAAAAGCATGGTGTAGATCCTGTAACCCAAGCAGAGACAGCAGGTATTATCAATTCTTCAATTCGAGCAAGTAGAAGTAACTTGGAAGCTCAACAACGAAAGTTGGATGTTTCCAAGCAGACAATCAGTAATTACAGGAGTGAATTACGTGCTGCTGAGCGAGAATTGGAAAAATTAGGAGCAAAAGATTCTACTGTTGCAAAAGTTCCAGAGACAGAATGGAAACACATTTCAACATTCCTAGAAGATATCTGCAAGAGGGTTCAGGAAAATGCAAGAAAAGATTTGCTTCATAAAATTGAAGAAAGGGCAAATCTCTTTTATGCAAAGTTTACGGAGCATGATAACGGATACAAAGGTAATGTAAAAATAGGTGAAGACTACTCTATAGAATTTGATGCTGGTCTTAATACTAGCCATGAGGATAGAAAGAAGATGAGTATCATAAATGCTTTATTATCGTTGAATCAAGAGGCTATGGGTACTTATTATCCATTTATAAGTGATGCTCCAACATCTAGTTTCGATTTGGAGACTACTCATAAATATTTGCTTGGTATTAAAGATATATTTGGTCAATCCATTGTGTTGACAAAAGATGTGGATTTGGAAAGTGATAAATATATTGATTTGCGAAATCAAAGTAATGTGTCGAGAATTTACAATTTAGAGAGTAAGATATATAGTGGAGATGCTAACCGTGGACAGCACGAAGTTTCTACGCAAATAACAATCTTAAAATAAGGCAACATGGAAAATATATTTGAAATTAGATTTTCATTTGAACAATATGTTAAGGATAATGTAATCCTTAAATTCTCAAATAAGCAAGGTGGTGCCTATAATGTGTTTTCTTATCATTGGCAATGTTTTGTTTGGGCTGCGGTTGTTGGTTTTATACATAATGAACGTAGACCTCTGCAGTCTCCTATTGCTGACCGTCCTTTTAGTTTAAATACAATGTGTAATGGTGGTGGTGAAAAAGATGCTGAAGCATTATTGTGTATGTGTATTGCCAAAGCAGGTTCTCTTGATATTATGAAAGAACCAACAAAAGCTATTGATTTGATAAATGAATATGCTAATGGTGGGTTTTATTATATAATGAAAATAATGCAAGATCAGCCAATTACTAATGATTTGGAATGGGTTAAACAAGAAATTTTTGGAAGAGAGGTCAATTTATGAAAGAAAAAATTTTATTCTTTGGAGTGTTCTATATAATATTAGGAACATTAGGTTTGACTATTCCGAGCATTAGTTATTATTTAATAAATCATGCATGGCCATTAGATGATATTTCTATAGGATTAATTACAATTGTGGTATCCACTGTAGGATATTCAACTGCTGAAAAAATAATTGTATTAAGAGGGAAAAAATCCAATCTTTCAGAAATGCTATGGAATTTAGTTGCTCTTGTTCTGTCTATAGTATTAACTATTTTCGTAGTAATTTTTTTAGGAAATGAAGTTATTTGTTTCCCACTAATATTGTCTTGTTTGGCGTATATTTTATCGTGTATTCTTTGGTGGTATCAGAATCGTGACAATGATAATTTTAACAAGAATATTGGAGAAAATGCTTTAGGTGGAAGTCCTGAACAGTTTAATTAAAGATGAATAAATAATATGATTATAAGTGCAATAAAAGTTAAGCAACCATTAGGCGAATTTTACATAGCAAAAATTAAGGCTGGAGATTTACTCAGAATTTCTACTTCATCTGTTGCAAGGTATGATAAAGATGGCAAACTAAAAGGAAATCAGAGGCCATTAGATCCGAAACGTTTGAAAGCAATAGCTAATTTTATTATGTCTGATGAGATGAGCTTTCCTACATCAATATTAATAGCTGCTAACATTGATAGAGATGGTGGTATTGTTGAAAAACAAGATGATAGATGGACTGTTGAAAAAACTAATACAACAGATGTTTTTAACCTTATAATACCTGATAAAGTTTCCTCTTTAATAATTGATGGCCAGCATCGTTTGAATGCATTTAATTATGCAGACTCCAGTTGTAAAGAAATTGAATTAGTTTGTTCAATTTTTCTTGATCTACCCAATCCTTATCAAGCATACTTATTTGCAACCATTAATGGTAATCAAAAACGAGTAGACAAGAGTTTGGCTTTGGAACTATTTGGATATGATGTTGAAAATGAACCTCAAAATACATGGTCTCCAGAAAAGTTAGCTGTATATCTTACAAGAAAGTTTAATTTTAGCAAGAAATCTCCTTTATATCAAAAAATCAAATTGGCACCATTGTATTCTGAATTAGACGAGATTGTAAATAGGGAACAATGGCTTCTTTCTACAGCTGCAATGGTTGAAGGGATTATGAGTTTGATTTCTAGTAATCCACAGAAAGATCGTGATATGCTAGCAATGAAAAGAAATAGTATATGGGGAGACAAGACACGACAAATACTTTCTAATAATAATAGACCTGTACTTAGATATCTATATATAAGTTCAAAAGATGATGAATTGTACTCAATATTAGAAAAATACTTTTGGTCAGTAAAAACTATTTTATGGGATAATGCTACAGAAAACAGTGTAATTCTAAAAACTATAGGAATTTCTGTCTTATTTGATATATTAAAAAATATTATCGAAAAATATGATATTCAAGATTCATA
>CEBV01037581.1_pt1 | contig 29257 bp, 30 predicted proteins | sample 554741 | NCBI WGS metagenome assembly CEBV01 (sample SAMEA3182070, study PRJEB8094) | gut metagenome | biome: human; feature: gut; material: Stool; isolation source: human stools | place: Canada | collected 2011-11-22 | reverse complement strand
AGGTCCTGCCGGACGGCAACCGTCTGGTGCGCTTCGACTACGAGGGAATTTTCCTTGAGGTGCTCGAGCGGCTCGGCAAGATGCCGCTGCCGCCCTACATCAAGGAGGAGCTGCAGGACCAGGAGCGCTACCAGACTGTCTACTCCAAGGTCAACGGCTCGGCGGCGGCTCCCACGGCGGGACTGCACTTCACGCCGGAGCTTCTGGAGAGGATCGCTGCCAAGGGCGTCGGCGTCGGCTATGTGACGCTGCACGTCGGGCTCGGCACGTTCCGACCGGTCAAGGAGGACGAGATCGAGCAGCACGATATGCACAGCGAATACTGCACCATTCCGCAGGAGACGGCGGATCTGATCAACCGCACGAAGGCGAACGGCGGGCGTGTGATCTGCGTCGGCACGACCTCCTGCCGCACCATCGAGAGCTGGGCGGGGGAGGACGGCACCATGACCGCGACCGGCGGCTGGACGAATATTTACATCTATCCGGGCTACCGCTTCAAGGTGATGGACGCGCTTGTCACGAATTTCCACCTGCCGGAGTCCACGCTCATCATGCTGGTGAGCGCGCTCGCGGGGCGCGAGCACGTTTTAGCCGCCTATGAGGAGGCGGTGCGCGAACGCTACCGCTTCTTCAGCTTCGGCGACGCGATGTTTATCTCCTGATGCATACGAATCGTATATGCATTGCATATACGATTCGATATTCTGTATATACAAAATGTGAGGAACGAGCTATGTTCAAGGTCATCAAATACGAGGGCAAGGCCCGGCGCGGCAAATTCCAATGCGCCCACGGCGGCGAGGTGCAGACGCCGGTTTTCATGAACGTCGGCACGCAGGCGGCGATCAAGGGCGGCGTGAGCGCGCTGGACCTCAAGGAGCTCGGCTGTCAGATCGAGCTGTCCAACACCTACCATCTCCATCTCCGCCCGGGCGACGACGTGGTGCGCCAAATGGGCGGACTGCATAAGTTCATGCACTGGGACGGCCCGATCCTGACGGACTCCGGCGGCTTCCAGGTGTTCTCCCTTGCGGGACTGCGCAAGATCAGGGAGGAAGGCGTCACCTTCGCCTCCCACCTAGACGGTCGCCGCATCTTCATGGGGCCGGAGGAGAGTATGCGCATCCAGTCCAACCTCGGCAGCGACATTGCGATGGCGTTCGACGAGTGCGTGGAGAATCCGGCGCCCTACAAGTACGCGAAGGACTCCTGCGAGCGCACGCTGCGCTGGCTGGAGCGCTGCAAGGCAGAGCATGACAAGTTAAATTCCTTGCCGGATACCGTCAACCCAGGACAGATGCTTTTCGGCATCAATCAGGGCGCGACCTTTGAAGACCTGCGCATCTGGCACATGAAGGAGATCACGAAGATTGACTGCGACGGCTACGCCATCGGCGGCCTTGCAGTCGGCGAGCCGACGCAGGTGATGTACGACATCATCGACGCGGTCGAGCCCTATATGCCGCAGGACAAGCCGCGCTACCTGATGGGCGTCGGCACGCCGTCGAACATCATTGAGGGCGTGGCGCGCGGTGTGGACTTCTTCGACTGCGTGATGCCGGCGCGCAACGCGCGCCACGGCAAGCTCTTCACCTGGAGCGGCGCGATCAACCTGAAAAACGAGAAATACAAGCTCGACGAGCGCCCGATCGACGAGCGCTGCGACTGCCCGACCTGCCGGAATTTCTCACGCGCCTATATGCGCCATCTCTTCAAGGCAGACGAGATGCTGGCGCTGCGCCTTGCGGTGATGCACAATCTCTATTTCTACAACAAGCTCGCGGAGCGCATCCGCGACGCGCTGGACGCCGGCGAGTTTGCGGCCTTCCGCGCGGAATACAGCGAAAAGCTTTCGGAAAGAGCGTAATTTGCCGCAGAAAACTCTTGCACATTAGGATGGATTCGGCTATAATGACAGCAATGCTGTTATGGCGGAACCTTAAAAACGAAAGGAACTTTAACAATTATGGAATCCCTTCTTCTCATGGTCGCGATGATCGCGGTCTTCTATTTCCTCATCATTCGTCCGGAAAACAAGCGCAAAAAGCAGGCGGAGCAGATGCGCAGCAGCCTGAAAAAGGGCGACCGCGTCACCACCATCGGCGGTATGGTCGGCAAGATCGTGCAGGTCAACGACTCTACCATCGTCTTTGAGACGAGCGAGGACCGCGTCCGCATCGAGGTGACCAAGTGGGCGGTGCAGTCCACAGGCGCAATGGAGCAGGCTGCCGCACAGAAGAGTGGCAAGAAGGCTGACAAGGTCGAAGAAAAGGCGGAGGAGACTCCTACTGTCGAGGAAAAGACTGAGACGGTCGAGGCTCCTGCTGCGGAAGAAAAGCCCTCCTACGATCCCGAGATCAAGTAAATCCTATCCTGACGCGAAAGCGCCGGCCGAATGGTCGGCGCTTTTTTGCACACTTTTTTCGAGGGTCTGGATATAAAATGCAGCCTTGCGGCATACGCTCTTTTGAACGACCGGGATGGGGAGGGCTATGGAATGGAGAAGGAGAAACGATTGACAGTGAGACCGATCGCGCTCGGCTTGGCGGCGGCGATGGGGGTATATCTGGTGCTGCTGACGCTTACGGCCTATCTGACGGTGAGCGGCAGACTGGATGAAGCACGAATAGGGCAAACGGCGTGGGCGTGCGCCTGCCTTGCGGCCTTCGGCGGTGCGATGATAGCGTCGCGGGGAAAACGGGGGACGGCGGTACTGCCGCTGCTTGGCGCTGCGGCGTTCTGGGTGTGTGTGTCGCTGATCGGGCTGCTCGCGTCGGACGCGCCGGACATGAATGGAATGCTGAGATTGCTCGCGGCGTCTGCGCTTGGTGGGTTGCTTGCGGCGGGACTTGCACGGCGGGAGAAGGGAAAACGGGCAAAGCGACATAAAACGCCTCGTTCCCGACGGTAAACATAAAGATCGAAAAACGGCACATTCTGCGCGGTGTGAACGGATTGCACAAATATGGCCTGGTGGGGAATGAGGACGGCCTGAAAGACGGTTTCCAGATTTGGTAAACAGCGGTTTTTCACGATACCATATCTTGTTCCGAAAAAGCTCGGTGTACGAAGTTTACATAATGGTGTTTACATAATATTTTGACATAATTAACAAAATTCGGGAAATTGAGGAAATCCGCTTGCGAAACGGGGACAAATAGCCTATATTTATAAGTGCTTTCGCTCCCTCGCTTTTTGCGCCCTGCGAATTTCCTCGGCGGAAAACAGTGAGGGATTTACATTGAAGCAAAGACGAACGGCGACGCGTCTGCGATGCGTCAGTCTGCGAAAAATACCGCTTTCCATGCTGGCGCTTGCCGCTTTTTTTCTTCTCGGCGCGGTCCTCGGCGGCATGGTCGCCGCGCGCGGCGCGGCGGCAATGGGCGGCGAGCTGAGCCGGTATCTTGAGGGCTACCTTGCCCTGCGCATCGAGGGCACGCCCTCCTCTGCGGCGGTTTGGCAGACGATGGTCTGCTTTTTCCGTGCGAGCGCGGCGGTGTTCCTGCTGGGCTTTGCCTCCATCGGCGTGGCGCTCATTCCGGCGGTGTGTGCCGCTCAAGGCTTCCTGTACGCCTATTCGCTTCTTTGCTTCGCCTCGGGTCTGGGGCAGGATGGATTTTTCCTGCTGCCTGTTCTCTTCGCGCTGCGGCTGATGCTTGTGCTGCCCTGTACGCTGCTGCTCGGCAGCGCCGCGTGGGAGACCTCGCGCGGTCTTGCGGCCTTATCGGTCGGCGGCGGAAAGCGGGCGAAGGGCGTGACCTACGGAAAGCGGTATTGGTCCCGCTTTGGGATCGCGTGTGTGTGTTTATTTTTTGGCGCGGCGCTGGAGCTGTGGTTCATTCCACGCATCCTGTCGCTTTTGCTGCGCTGATCTTACGGAAGGAGGTGTGCCGGATGGCGTCCGATTATCTGAAGCTCTATGAGGATTATCTGCGCGAGGAAAAGCACGCTTCCGAAAATACGCTCAGCTCCTATCTTCGCGACCTGCGCCAGTTTTCCGAGCACCTTGCCGCCCAGCGGGTGACCGATCTGCGCAAGGTCAGGACCGCCGCCATCAGCGACTACGTCGCGTGGATGGGCGGCAAGGGAAAGTCCGCCGCGACGGTCACGCGCGCGCTGGCCTCCATCAAGTCCTTTTATGCCTTCCTTGCTGAGCGCGGCGAGATCAAGACCAATCCCGCCAAGGGCGTCGCCGCCCTCAAGGTCGAGCGCAGGTTCCCGGAGATCCTGACCGGCAAGGAGGTCGAGCTGTTCCTCGACCAGCCCCGGTGTGTGGACGCCAAGGGCTACCGCGATCACGCGATGCTCGAGCTGCTCTACGCCACCGGCATCCGCGTGAGCGAGCTCATCTCGCTCGACGAGAGCGACTGCAGCCTTTCCGCCGGCTTCATCCGCTGCGAGAGCAAGGGCAAGGAGCGCATCATTCCGCTCTATCCCGCCGCGGTCAAGGCACTTTCGGATTACATCAAGGACGTCCGCCCTCAGCTGCTGGCCGATCCCGAGGAGACGGCGCTGTTCGTCAACATGAACGGCGAGCGCATGAGCCGTCAGGGCTTCTGGAAGATCGTCAAGCACTATCAGGAGATGGCGCAGATCGACAAGGACATTACGCCGCACACGCTGCGCCACTCGTTCGCGGTGCATCTGCTGGAAAACGGCGCAGACCTGCGTGCCATTCAGGAAATGCTGGGCCATGCGGACATTTCCTCCACGCAGATCTACACCCACGTTGTGAAAAAACAGCTGCGGGACATCTATCAGAAGGCGCACCCGCGCGCGTAATAGAAAAAGGAAACGGGAAGGACGCTTCGGCGTCCTTCTCTTTTTGCCCTCCGGTGCAATGCACCGCTTCCGGCGCGGGCGCATAGTATGCTGCGAGGAGGGGAGAGTATGGAACGCTATTTACTGGTCGCACGCTCCATCACGCACGCCCAGCAGATGATGAAGGTCCTGGACCGTGCGGGCATCCGCACGCGGGTGCTGCGCGCGAGCGCCGAGCTGACGGGCCGCGGCTGCGGCTACACGCTGGAGGTCGCGGAGCGGAATTACGCCGCCGCCATCCGCCGCCTGCAGGACGCGCAGGTCGAGCCGGTCAAGATCGTTCGGAGGTAGAGCCATGATCTATCTGGACTCCGCCGCGACGACCTTCCAAAAGCCCCTGAGCGTTTCCTATGCGATGCAGAGGGCCATGCGCACCATGTCCTCGCCGGGGCGCGGCGGCTATGCCGCGGCCAGAGCGGCGGAGGAGACGGCCTTCCGCTGCCGGAGCCTTGCCGCCGAGCTGTTCGGCGTACCCTCGCCGGAGCAGGTCGTCTTTACCTCCAACGCGACGCACGCCTTGAACATCGCCATCCGTTCGCTCGTGCCGGAGGGCGGGCGCGTCGCCGTCTCCGGCTATGAGCACAACGCCGTCACGCGGCCGTTGCACGCGCTGGGCGCGAGGATCAAGGTCGCCGCTTCGCCGCTCTTTGACCGCGCCGCGCTGCTGCGCGCCTTTGAAAACAGCATCTCGCCGGAGCTTGACGCCGTCGTCTGCACGCACGTCTCCAATGTGTTCGGCTTCGTTCTGCCGATCGAGGAGATCGCTGCGCTCTGCCGCGCGGAGAGAGTTCCCCTGATCGTGGACGCCTCGCAGTCCGCGGGCATCCTGCCGTTCGAGCTGGACACGCTCGGCGCGGCCTTTATCGCCATGCCGGGACACAAGGGGCTTTACGGCCCGCAGGGGACTGGACTTCTGCTGTGCGCGCACGACGCCGCGCCGCTCCTCTACGGCGGCACGGGCAGCGCATCGCTCGAGCAGACCATGCCGGACTTCCTGCCGGACCGGCTGGAGGCCGGTACGCACAATATGCCCGGCATCGCGGGTCTGGAGGCCGGACTGCACTTCGTGCGGGAAAGACGGGAGCGTATCGAGCACCACGAGCGCGCGCTGATCGCGCGGGCCGCCGCTGCGCTGCGCGGAATGGACGGCGTTACGGTCTATGCCGCGCGGGATGCTGCGGAGCAGGTCGGGGTGCTGTCCTTCAACCTGGATGGCAGGGAGCCGGAGAAGACCGCGGACGCGCTGGCGCAGCGGGGCTTTGCCCTGCGCGGCGGACTGCACTGCGCGCCCTACGCCCACCGCACGGCGGGAACGCTGCCGAACGGAACGGTGCGCCTGAGCGTCTCCGCCTTCACCTCGGCGGCGGATATCGACGCTTTTACCCATGCGCTGCGGAGCATCGTGCGCGGCTGAAGGCTGCGCTGCACAAATTCATGGAAAATTCATGCTCTTTCGGTTGCTTTTTTTTGCGGATTATATTAGAATATGAATAACTATTGCTTAAGAGGGATATGCCATGGAATTTGTGATGACCATACTCGAGGGCGCGTGGCGTTATGTGACGACCATCCGCATCGCGGACTATCTGGATATCGCGCTGATGGCCTATTGCTGCTATCTGCTGCTCCGCCTCGTGCGCAGCACTCGCGCGGAGAGCTTGGTCAAGGGCATTATGGTGTTTCTGCTGGCGCTGTGGATCTCGTATGTATTCAAGCTCAATGGCATTTACTTTATCCTCAACCACATGCTTGATGTCGGCATCCTCGCACTGATCGTCCTCTTCCAGCCGGAGATTCGCCGCATTTTAGAGCAGGTTGGCTCGAGTAAGCTGCGCTCGTTCATTCCCTTTGCCACAAAGCAGCAGTCGAGCGCCATTGAAAACGCCATCGCGCAGACGGTGCTTGCCTGCACCGAGATGTCCAAGACCCGCACGGGCGTGCTGATCGTCTTTGAGCGTGAGATCAACCTCGACGAGATGGCGCGCACCGGCACCATCGTGGACGCGCAGGTGAGCAGCGAGCTGCTGAAAAACATCTTCTTCGTCAAGGCCGCGATGCACGACGGTGCGGTCATCATCCGCGACGGGCGCATCCTGGCGGGCGGCTGTATGCTGCCGCTGTCGAAGAATGTGAACCTCAGCCGCGACCTCGGTATGCGCCACCGCGCGGGCATTGGCATGAGCGAAAATTCCGACGCCGTGGTCGTCATCGTCTCGGAGGAGACGGGCACCATCTCCGTCGCCATCGGCGGACTGCTCAAGCGTCACCTCAAGCCGGAGACGCTCGAGAAGCTGCTCATCAACGAGCTGATGCCGCAGACAGAGGAACCGGGAGCGGACAAGCCGCAGCTGCATTTGCCGCGTATCCTGAAAAAGCGGAAGGAGGACGACGAAGAAAATGGAGCAAACTAAAGGCCGCAGGGCGTTTTGCATCGGCTTGTCGATCCTCATTGCGCTGCTTGTCTGGTTCTACGCCAACGACGACACGGAGATCGAGATCTCCGTCAACGATGTGCCGATAGAATTTACCAACGAAGACACCACGCTGGCGGATAAGGGGCTCATGCTTCTCTCGAACGAGGAGGAGACGATCGACCTCAAGCTGTCCATGCCGCGCAGCACCTACTTCAAGCTCGACCCCGGCAAGATCCGCATCGTGGTCGATCTCAGCTCGGTCACAACGACCGGCACACAGACGATCACCTACAGCGTGCTCTATCCGCGCGGGCCGCGCGGCGAGCTGCTTTCGAGCAGCATCACGCAGAAAGAGCCGACCGTCCGCTCGACCACCATTGAGATCGGCGAGCTGTTCCGCAAGAATGTGGAGATCCGCTGCAAGGTCGTCGGCAACGTGGCGGAGGGCTATATCGCCGGCACGGTCCGTATGCTGCCCGAGACGCTTGAGGTGCGCGGCCAGCAGGTCGACATCATGCAGGTGAGCTACGCGCAGGTCACGCTGAACATTGAAAACGCGACCTCCACGGTCGTGGAGCTGCTGGGCTTTGAGCTGTACGATTTCAGCGACCAGCTCATCCGCTCGAACCGCATCCATCCGGCCAGCGAGAGCATCCAGGTGACGATGCCGGTGATGACGGTCAAGGAGGTCCCGCTCACGGTCGAATTTGTCGAAACGCCCGGCTCGCGGCTCGAGAACGTCAAGTGGGCGCTGACGCCGATCGACACGATCACGCTCTCGGGCGACGCCTCGACGATGGCTGCCATCGACGAGATCAAGCTCGATACGCTCTCGCTCGCCGATCTCAAGGCGGCGGAGACCTTTACCTACGACATTCCGCTTCCTGACGGCGTGGACAATCTCAGCGGCGTGACGAGCGTGACGCTGACCATCCTGTTCGACGACATCGACTCCCTGACGGTGGACGCCACGCAGTTCGGCTACGAGAACCTGACGACCGAGCGTGATGTGACGGTCGTGACCTCGACGCTGAGCGTGACGCTGCGCGGCACGAGCACGGCGCTCGCGCAGGTGAATGAAGAAAACCTCCGCGTGGTGGCGGACCTGACGAACGTTTCCGACGCGGACGGCGTCTATACCGTCCCTGCAACGGTTTATGTGGACGGGCTGGACGTCGGCGCCGTCGGCAGCTATCAGGTGACCGTGCGTTTGAGCGGCGGAGCGGAAAACAGTACAGAGCATAACTGAAGGAGAACCTATGACCCAGATAGCAACGGTTGAAAAAATATTGCGCGGCGGCAGGGCGGAGATCTCCGTTCCCCGCAAGTCCGCTTGCGGACACGACTGCGAGAGCTGCTCGGGCTGCGGGATGCAGGGCTCGTCCACCCATGCGGTGGCGCTCAATCCCATCGGCGCGCAGGTGGGACAGAAGGTCGTGGTCGAGAGCAGCAACAAGCGGCTCTATGGCGTGATGCTGCTGGTCTACGCGGTGCCCATCGTGTTGTTTCTGATCGGCTACTTTGCCTCCTACGCGCTGACCTCCGAGGGGCTACGCTATGCCATCGCCATTGCAGCGTTCTGCCTCGGCATCGTGCCGGCGATCCTCTACGACCGCAAGCTGAAGCGCGAGGGCGGGCTGGCGTTCACCATCATACGAACCCTGTAGCGCAGATATGTTCGGCTACGTTCTGCCCTCGCGGGATCGGCTCGACGAGCGGGAACGCGAGCGCTTCCGCGCCGTCTACTGCGGACTGTGCCACACGCTCCGGGAGCGCTACGGCTTTGCCGCGAGCCTCCTGCTCAACTACGATTTCACCCTTTTAGCCATTCTGCTCTCAAGCGGAGACGAGGAGTCCTGCACCGTGCGGCGCTGCGCCGTGCATCCCTGCAAGGGCTGCCGCGCGCAGACAAGCACGCCGGCACTCGAGGCCGCGGCGGACCGGACCGTGATCCTCTCCTGGTGGCAGCTGCGGGATCACATCGCCGACCACGGCTTTTGGAGCGGGCTCAAATACCGCTTTGCTTCGCTCTTTCTGCGAGGTGCTTACCGCAGGGCAGGGGAGCGGCTGCCGCGCTTCGACGCGGCGGTGCGGCTGCATCTCCAAGCGCTCGCGGCGCTGGAGGATGCGCGCTGCGCCTCTATTGATATGGCGGCAGAGCCCTTCGCGGCGCTGATGGCGGACGCGGCGGCAGACCTCACGGACGAGAAGCGCCGGCGCATCCTCGGTCAGATCCTCTATCAGCTCGGCCGCTGGATCTACCTCATCGACGCGGCGGACGACCTGAAAAAGGATACCGAAAGCGGGAATTATAACCCGCTGCTTTACCGTTATCATACGGAAAACGGCGTTCTCGGCGATGCGGACAGGCTCGCGCTGGCCGAAACGCTGGACGCCTCCATCGAGCGCATGGCGAGCGCCTACGCACTTTACGACTACGGCGTATGGACGCCGATCCTGGACAGTATATTTTATGAGAGCCTTTACGGCATCGGCAAAGCCGTTTTGGACGGGACCTACCGCCGCCGCACGCGGACGCGGTACGGTGAACGCAAGAAGAAAAGCAACGAGGAAGCACTATGAACGACCCCTACAAAGTATTGAACGTCTCGCCCTCCGCATCGGACGAGGAGGTAAAGAAGGCCTATCGTGACCTTGCGCGGAAGTATCATCCCGACAATTATCACGATAACCCGCTTGCCGATCTCGCGCAGGAGAAGATGAAGGAGATCAACGAGGCCTACGAGCAGATCCAGAAGCAGCGCAGGGCGGGCAGCGGCTACGGTGCGCCGCGGCAGAGCTACTACGGCACGACGAGCAACGGCTATTCCAGCGCTGACCCGACCATGCAGCAGATCCGTCTCGCCATCGCCCGCGGCGACATTTCGCAGGCGGAGCGCCTGCTGAACGCGGTCAGCGACCACAATGCCGAGTGGAGCTTCCTCATGGGCAACGTCTGCTACCGCCGCGGCTGGCTGGACGAGGCAAAGCGCTATTTCGAGACGGCCTGCCGGATGGACCCGGAGAATCCCGAGTACCGGCAGGCGCTCGCGGCCTTCAACAACCGCGGCTACCGTCCGCAGGGCTATCAGACCGTTTCCACGAGCTGCGGCAACGATGTCTGCTCAAACTGGTGCCTCGCGGCACTGTGCTGCAATCTTCTCGGCGGCGGAGGCTACTTCTGTCTGCCGTGTATGTTCTGATTTGAATGAGGAGGAGATCACATTGGTCAAAAGCATGACGGGCTACGGAAGAGCCCGCGAAACGCGCAGCGGCCGCGATATCACCGTCGAGGTCCGCTCGGTCAACAACCGCTATCTTGACTGCACCGTCAAGATGCCGCGCGCCTACATCTTCGCCGAGGACGCCGTGAAGGCGCGGGTGCAGAAGGCCGTCTCGCGCGGCAAGGTAGACGTGTTCATCACCATCGACACCTCGGCGGCGGACGAGGCGGTCGTCAAGCTCAACCGCCCGCTTGCGCAGGGCTACTACAAGGCGCTGTGCGAGATCAACGAGGCCTGCGGTCTTGAGAGCGAGATCACCGCGTCGACCATCGCCCGCTTTCCCGACGTCCTGACCGTCACCAAGGCGGAGGAGGACCTGGAGAGCGTCGCCGCCGACCTCTGCGCCGTGCTCGATGACGCGCTTGCCGCGTACAATCGGATGCGCGCGACCGAGGGCGAGCGTCTTGCCGCCGACATTGGCAGCCGGCTCGATACCATCGAGCGCATCACCGGCATGGTCGAGGAGCGCTCGCCGCAGACCGTTGCAGAGTACCGCGCGCGCCTGACCGCCAAGATGGAGGAGGTCCTGCAATCGACCACCATCGACGAGGCCCGCATTCTCACCGAGGCCGCCATCTTTGCCGATAAGATCGCCGTCGACGAGGAGACCGTCCGCCTGCGCTCCCACGTTTCCCAACTGCGTACCATGCTCGTCTCCGACGAGCCGATGGGCCGCAAGATGGACTTCCTCATTCAGGAGGTCAACCGCGAGAGCAATACCATCGGCTCCAAGTGCAACGATATTACCATCGCGCGCGATGTGGTCGCCCTGAAGGCGGAGGTCGAAAAGATCCGCGAGCAGGTGCAGAACATCGAGTGAGGAGGGGACGATGAAGCTCATCAACATCGGCTTCGGCAATCTGGTCTCCGCCGAGCGTGTGCTGGCCATCGTCAGCCCCGACTCCGCGCCGATCAAGCGCCTCATTCAGGAGTCGCGCGAGCGCGGTATGCTGATCGACGCGACCTACGGCCGAAAGACCGCGTCCGTTTTCGTGATGGACAGCGACCATGTGGTGCTCAGCGCCATCGCAGAGGAGAAGCTCGCGCAGCGGCTCGGCCTTGAAATTTTGGGAGGATTGGAAGAAAACGAATGAAAACAGGGAAGACCTTTATCGTCTCCGGCCCCTCCGGCGTCGGCAAGAGTACCGTGCTCCGTGAGCTGCTGCGGGACCGCGACGACCTCTATTTTTCGATCTCCGCCACAACGCGCGCGCCGCGTGAGGGGGAGATCAACGGCGTGCACTATCATTTCATCAACGTCGATCGGTTCCGTGAAATGATCCAGGAGGATGAATTCCTCGAGTATGCCGAGTATGTCGGCAACTTTTACGGCACGCCCAAGCGCTATGTGGACGAAGCCATGGCGCAGGGGAAGGACGTTATCCTCGATATCGAGGTGCAGGGCGCCCTGCAGGTCATCGGCAAGCGGCCTGATACCGTGCGCATCTTCATCGCCCCTCCCTCGTGGGACGCACTGGAGCAGCGCCTGACCGGGCGCGGAACGGACAGCCCCGAGAAGATCCAGAAGCGTCTCGTCCGCGCCAAGGTAGAGCTTCAGACTGCTGACACCTACGATTACTTTGTCATCAACGACACGGTGGAAAACGCCGTGCGCGAGATCAACGCCATCATGCTCGCCGAGCATTGCCGCCCGAGCGAGCGCATGGAGATATTGCAGTAAGATACCTATTTTAATTTATCAATCATGCCGCGCCGCGGCGAAAGGAAGTATACGACTATGATGCTCTATCCCGCTATGAACACCCTCACCAAGAATGTTCCAAACCGCTACCTGCTGGTCAACGTGGTCGCGCGCCGCGCCCGTCAGATCGCGGAGGACGCCGAGCTGGAGGGGATCCACCTGACCGAAAAGCCCGTCACCGAAGCCATCAATGAGGTCGCCGACGGCGAGATCACCGCGGCGGACATTGATACGCACATCAATAAGTAAGAACGAACGATTCGCCGGAGAGGGGGAGAAGCATGGAACAGCAGATCGCAAGGATCGCCCTCTCCGGCGTACCCTACAGTGCGGATAAGCTGTATTCCTACCTCGTCCCGCCCGAGCTGGCTGACGCCTGCCGCGCGGGCGTTCGTGTGAGCGTACCGTTTGGCCGCGGCAACCGCCGCACTGAGGGCTTCGTGCTCGAAACGCTGTGCGAAGCGGCGGACAAGCCGCTCAAGCCGATCCTCGCTGTGCTGGACGAGCAGCCGCTGCTTGACGCGTCCCTGCTGCGCCTTGCCAAATGGATGAAGGCGCGCTATTTCTGCACGGTCTACGACGCGCTCAAGACCATTCTGCCCGCGGGCATCTGGTTCCGCTACCGCGAGACCTACCGCTTAGCAGACGGTGTACAGGAGGGCGACTTGTCAGCGCTTGCCGCGGCGAACCGCACGGATAAGCTGCTGCTTGAGGCCATCGCCGCCCGCGGCGAGCTGGAGCGCAGCGAGCTCGAGGAGCTCGGCGGCGCGCAGACGATGAAGCGGCTCAAGCTCCTGTGCGAGCAGGGCGTGCTGTACTCCGAGACGACGGCCATCCGGCAGATCAGCGACAAGTCGGTGCGTATGGTGAGCCTTGCCGTGAGCGCGGAGGACGCGCTCGCCGCGGTCGAGCCAAAACGCCGCAGCGCGCCGCTGCGCTATGCGGCGGTCGAAATGCTCTGCGCGCAGGGCACGCTCTCCTCGTCGGATATCTGCTACTATACCGGCGCGTCGCTGCAAACGCTGCGCGGGCTGGAAAAGGCGGGCATCGTTTCATTTGCCAAGCAGGAGGTCCTGCGTGTCAGCAGGCATGAGCCCGTTGAGATGGCCCTGCCCATCGTGCTCAACGACGAGCAGCAGCAAGCCTTTGACGGACTGCTGCCGCTCATCGCCCGCCGCGAGGCGGGAGCGGCGCTGCTGCATGGCGTGACCGCCAGCGGCAAGACGCAGGTGTATATCCGCCTCATTGAGGAAACATTGGCGATGGGCCGCACGGCGATGCTGCTTGTGCCGGAGATCGCGCTCACGCCGCAGATGATGGCGAAATTTACCGCCTATTTCGGCGAGAACGTCGCCATGCTCCACAGCGGACTTCAGCTGACGGAGCGCTACGACCAGTGGAAGCGCATCCGCCGCGGCGACGTGCGGGTCGTGCTCGGCACGCGCAGCGCGGTGTTTGCGCCGCTGCCGGATCTCGGACTTATCATCATGGACGAGGAGCAGGAGCCGACCTACTGCTCGGAGAACCCGCCGCGCTACCATACGCGCGATGTCGCGCAGTTCCGCTGCGCGCAGAGCGGCGCGCTGCTGCTGCTCGGCTCGGCGACGCCGACGGTCGAGACGATGTATTACGCGCGGGAAGGGCGCTATCAAGTTTTTCCGCTTTACAGACGCTACAATGAAAAAGCGCTCCCCGAGGTGTTCATCGCCGATTTGCGCGACGAGCTTCGCGCGGGGAACGAGACCGCCGTCAGCGAACCGCTCCGCTCCGCGCTGGAGGAAAATCTCGCCCGCGGCGAGCAGAGCATTCTCTTTCTCAACCGCCGCGGCAACAGCCGGATGCTGCTGTGCGGTGAGTGCGGCGAGGTGCCCGAGTGCCCGCGCTGCAGCGTTCCGATGACCTATCACAGTGCGAACGGACGGCTGATGTGCCATTACTGCGGCCACAGCGAACCGGCATATGACCGCTGCCCGCAATGCGGCGGCATCATGAAGCACATCGGCACCGGCACGCAGAAGGTCGAGGAGGAGCTGCACGCTCTGTTCCCCGGAGCGAAGGTCCTGCGTATGGACACCGACACGGTCGGCGCGTCGCATGGGCACGAAAAGCTCCTGCGGCAGTTTGAAGAAGAAAAGATCCCGATCCTGCTCGGCACGCAGATGGTCGCCAAGGGTCTGGATTTTGAGAACGTCACGCTGGTCGGCGTCCTCTGCGCCGACGCTTCGCTCTATATCGACAACTACCGTGCGCCGGAGCGCACCTTCAGCCTGCTCTCACAGGTCGTGGGCCGCGCGGGCCGCGGCAGCAAGCAGGGCAGAGCGATCATTCAGACCTTCACGCCGGAAAACGAGGTCATCCGCGCGGCGGCCGCACAGGATTACGACGCGTTCTACGAAAGCGAGATCCGGATGCGGCGCCTGCGCCGCTATCCACCGTTCGCCGACCTCTTCTCCTTTACCGTGACCGGCGCGGACGAGAGCCGCGTCATCCGCGCGGCAAAGGCGCTGCGCGACGCGCTCGGCTACGCCGTCGAACGGCGCGAGGAGCTCAAGCCGCTGAGCATCGAGGTGCTCGGTCCTGCCGGGGCGAGCGTGGTGAAGGTCAACAATCGCTACCGCTACCGTGTTTTTCTCGTCGGCAAGGGCTGTCCGGCGCTGCGCCGTCTGGTGGCGGAATATCTCTATGCGTTTTATCAACACAAGGAAAACCGCGGTCTCGACATTTTTGCCGACTGCAATGCGATACAATAGGAGGAACTGCTATGGCCATTCGTGAGATCAGAAAAAAAGGTGACCCGTGCCTGGAGAAGGTCTGCCACCCGGTGACGGAGTTCAATGAGCGTCTGCACCTGCTGCTGGACGATATGCGTGAAACGCTGGAGGAGTCCGGCGGCGTCGGGCTTGCCGCGCCGCAGGTCGGCATCCTGCGCCGCGTGTGCATCGTGGAGGACAGCGAGGGCGAGATCATCGAGCTCGTGAACCCCGAGATCGTCAAGGCTGAGGGCGAGCAGACCGGCCTAGAGGGCTGCCTGAGCCTGCCCGGACGCTGGGGCATCGTCACCCGTCCCTACACCGTGCGCGTGCGCGCGCAGGACCGCGACGGCGCGACCTTCGAGGTCGAGGATGAGGACATCACCGCCCGCTGCTTCTGCCACGAGATCGAGCATCTGGACGGACACCTGTTCAGCGAGCACTGCGACCGCCTGCTCACCGACGAGGAGCTGGAGCAGTATCTCAAGGAGCACGAGGACGAGTACGAAAGGGAAGACGACGAATGAGGATCGTATTCATGGGAACGCCCGACTTCGCAGTCGCGTCGCTCCGCCGTCTGGTGGAGGACGGGCATGAGGTCGTCGGCGTATTTACCCAGCCGGACAAGCCCAAAAACCGCGGCATGAAGCTGACCTTCTCACCTGTGAAGGAATATGCCTTAACACAAGACCTGCCGGTCTATCAGCCGCTCAAAATGCGCGACGGGGAAGCGCTCGGCATATTGCGGGAGCTTGCGCCCGAGCTGATCGTGGTCGCGGCCTACGGAAAGATCCTGCCGCAGGAGATCCTGGACCTGCCGCAATACGGCTGCATCAACGTTCACTCCTCGCTTCTGCCGAAGTACCGCGGCGCCGCGCCCATCAACTGGGCGATCCTGAACGGCGAGCGCATTACCGGCGTTTCCATCATGTATATGGTCGCGGCGCTCGACGCGGGCGATGTCATCCGCACGGTCTCGACCGTGATCGGTGAGCGCGAGGATGCCGCGGCGCTGACAGAGCGCCTTGCTGAGCTCGGCGCGCAGGCGCTGAGTGAGACGATCCCGACGCTTGCGGACGGCACGGCGAAGCGCACCCCGCAGGACGAGTCGGCGTTCACCTATGCGCCCATGCTCGACCGCTCGCTTTCGCCCATCAACTGGACGAGGAGCGCACGGGAGATCGACTGCCAGGTGCGCGGTCTCATTCCGTGGCCCTGTGCCGCGACGAGCGTGGACGGGAAGAGCGTCAAGGTCTACGAGACCCTTTCCGGGGAAATGACTGCCGACGCACCCGGCACGATGCACGCGGTCAAGCGCGGCCTTTCCGTTGCCTGCGGCGACGGCAGGAGCCTCATCATCACACAGCTTCAGGCGGAGGGCGGCAAGCGCATGGCGGCTGCCGACTATCTGCGCGGTCACCCGCTCAAAACAAACGGCTAAAGGGGAGAGCTTATGCCTTACTATTCTTACGGCTACGGTTACGATTCGGCCAACCTGGTCTACCTCATTCTGCTGGTCCCGGTCCTGCTGCTGTCGCTCTATGCGCAGGCAGCGGTCAGCGGCAATTTCTCGCGTTACAGCAAGGTGACGAATCGCCGCGGACTGACCGGCGCACAAGCGGCGGCCGGTGTGCTGCGCGCGCACGGCATCACAGACGTCGGCATCGCCCGCTGCTCAGGCAAGCTGACCGACCACTACGATCCGCGCAATAACACCATCTTTCTCTCCGATTCGGTTTACGATGCCGCCACGGTCGCGGCGGTCGGCGTTGCCGCGCATGAGGCGGGGCACGCGGTGCAGTACGCCGTGGGCTATGGCCCTGTCAAGCTGCGCAGCGCCATTGTGAAAACGACGCAGTTCAGCTCGCAGGCCTCGTTCATCATTCTGATGCTCGGCCTTGTGCTCTACAGCCAGCCGATCCTGCTGCTCGGCATTGTCCTCTTTGGCGTGGTCGCGTTCTTTCAGCTCGTCACGCTGCCGGTGGAGTTCAACGCCTCCCACCGTGCGCTTGAAACGCTGGAGGGGGAGCATATCCTGGAGGACGAGGAGATGGCCGGTGCACGGAAGGTGCTCCGCGCCGCGGCGCTGACCTATGTCGCCGCGCTGCTCTCGTCGCTGCTGCAGCTCCTGCGCTACGTTTTGATCTTTCTCAACCGCTCCGGGAATCGCCGCGGAGGGCGCCGATGAGAGTCGACCGTGCAAGAGAAGCGGCGCTGGACGCGCTGGCGACCTGCCGCCGGAACGGCGCGTGGATCGACGGCGCGCTCAAGCAGGTGCTCAAGCGGGACGGGCTTTCCGGCCGCGACGCAGCCTTTGCCAGCCGCATTGCCTACGGCGTGATGCAAAGCCGCATCTACCTTGACCGCTGCCTGGCGCGCTGCCTGACGCAGAGGCCCGAAAAGCTCGAGCCGCTGCTGCTCGATATTCTCCGCATCGGCGCGTATCAGATCTTTCTCATGGATAAGGTGCCGGTCAACGCCGCCGTGAATGAGGCGGTGGAGATGGCGAAGGCGCACAAGCTATCCCGCGCGGCGGGACTGGTGAACGCAGTGCTGCGCAATGTGGACTGCAGAAGGGGAGAGCCGCTTGCCTTTGCGGACGAGCTTGAAGCGCTCTCCGTACAGACAAGCCACCCGCGTGCGCTCGTCGAGCGCATGGTCGGCCTGCTCGGCGCGGAGGAGGCGGAAGCCTTTCTCCGCGCGGACAATGAGCCGGTTCCGACCACCATTCAGACCAACACGCTCAAAACGACCGCGAAGCAGCTTCGCGCCTCGCTGGAGGATGAGAGTGTAACCGTGGAGCCGCACCCGTGGCTCGCGGACTGCTTCACCGTTTCCGGCACCGGCGATCTGGAAGGTCTGCGCGCGTGGCGCGAGGGCTGGTTCACGGTGCAGGATGCCGCGGCGAAGCTGACGGCTTTGGCTGCCGCGCCAAAGGCGGGGAGCTTTGTCATCGACACCTGCGCCGCCCCCGGCGGGAAGTCCTTCGCCATGGCGATGTGCATGGAAGGGAAAGGACACATTCTCTCCTGCGATGTGGAGGAGCACAAGCTGCGGCTCATGGAGGCCGGTACGGAGCGGCTGGGGATCGAGTGCATGGAGGTCCGCTTGGCCGATGGCCGTGTCTGCGATGAAGCGCTTGCGGAGAAGGCGGACGTCGTCGTCTGCGACGTACCGTGCTCCGGGCTCGGCATCATCCGCAAGAAGCCGGACATCCGTTATAAGGACATGGCTTCGCTCACGGGTCTGCCCGCGATCCAAAGCGCCATTCTGGACAATGCCTCACGCTATGTCCGGCGCGGCGGGACGCTCGTTTACTCCACCTGCACGGTGCTTCCCGAGGAAAACGAGCGGGTGACGGATGCGTTTCTCCGCGCGCACCCGGACTTTACTTACGATACCTTTGCGCTGCCCGGTCCCATCGGCACGGTTGAGGGACACATCACGCTCTGGCCGCAGCGCCACGGGACGGACGGCTTTTACATCTGCCGCATGACGCGCGAGGAATGAGGATGACGATGACCGATATCAAATCCATGACACAAGAGGAGATCACCGACGCGCTGCGCACAATGGGCGAGCCTGCCTTCCGCGGCAAGCAGGTGTTCTCCTGGCTCCATAAGGGCGCGACCGACTTTGCGGAGATGAACAACCTCTCCAAGCCCCTGCGAGAAAAGCTCGGCAAGGAGTTTACCATTACAGCGCCGACCGTCGCCCGCAAGCAGGTTTCCCGGCTCGACGGCACCGTCAAATACCTCTGGGAGCTGCGCGACGGCAACTGCATCGAGACGGTGCTCATGAGCTATCACCACGGCAACACCGTCTGCATCTCCTCGCAGGTCGGCTGCCGGATGGGCTGCAAATTCTGCGCCTCCACCATAGCTGGCAAGGTAAGAGACTTAACACCTTCGGAGATGCTTGACCAGGTGCTCTTTACCCAGCTGGATTCGGGAAAGGATATCTCCAACATCGTTCTCATGGGCATCGGCGAGCCGCTGGACAACCGCGCGAACGTGCTGCGCTTTCTGCAGCTCGTGAATCACCCGGAGGGGCTGAACATCGGAATGCGCCACATCTCGCTTTCCACCTGCGGCGTCGTACCCGGCATCGACGCGCTTGCAGAGGAAAACCTGCAGCTCACGCTTTCCGTTTCGCTCCACGCGCCGGACAGCGCGACGCGCAGCCGCATCATGCCGGTCAACAACGCCTACGACGTGGAGGAGCTGTTTGCCGCCTGCCACCGCTATTTTAAGAAAACCGGCCGCCGCATCTCGTTTGAGTACGCGATGATCGACGGCGTGAACGACCACGACTGGCAGGCCGACCTGCTCGCCGAGCGCATCCGCGGGATGCCGGGGCACGTCAATCTGATCCCGCTCAACGACGTGGTCGAAAGCGAGTTCAAGCCCAGCCACCGCGTCGCGGCGTTTCAGAAGCGATTGGAGTCCCACGGCCTGACGGCGACGGTGCGCCGCAGTCTCGGCGGGGATATCGACGCCTCCTGCGGCCAGCTTCGCCGCAAGGAGATGGAGGCAAAGGAGAGAGGACAATGAAAGCCTGCGGCATCACGGACGTTGGACTGCAGCGTCACGAAAATCAGGATACCTTTGCCGTGGAGCGCGGCGCGGCGGACGGTCAGCTCATTGCGGTCGTGTGCGACGGCATGGGCGGCGAGAACTGCGGGCAGATCGCCAGCAGCCTTGCGGTCCGCGCCTTTCTCGACGAGCTGCACGCAGTCCTGCGCGCGGATATGACGACGGAGCAGCTGCGCGAAGCGGTGTCGTTCTGCGTTTCCAAAGCAAACGCTGCCGTCAAACGCCACGCGCAGGAGCATACGGAGTGTCACGGCATGGGGACGACGCTCGTCTCCGCCGTGACGAACGGCTCCGGCGCGGTCATCTGCAACGTCGGCGACAGCCGTGCCTACCGCGTCGGCGCGGAGAGGCTCGAGCGCATCACACGCGATCATTCGGTGGTCGAGGGCTTGATCGAAAGCGGCAATATCACCGCCGAGCAGGCGCGCACGCACCCCAACCGCAACCTTATCACCCGCGCGCTCGGCCCTGAGGAGCATATCGAGTGCGACGTGTACGATGTGACGCTCGGCGCGGACGAGCGGCTGCTGCTCTGCTCGGACGGGCTGGTCGTCACCGCCACGGACGAGGAGATGTACGAGGCGGTCGGCCGGGGCGATACGCCGGCGGAGAGCCTTGAGCACCTGCTCGAGCTTTCCAAACAGCGCGGCGCGCCGGATAACGTTACCGCTGTGCTGCTCTATCACGAGTGAGAAAGGAGGGCGCATAGATGGATCAAATGATCGGCAGAATGCTGGACAACCGCTATGAGCTGCTTGAGCTGATCGGCAGCGGCGGCATGGCAATGGTCTATAAGGCCAAGTGCCACCGGCTCAACCGCCTTGTGGCGGTCAAGGTATTGAAAAGCGATTTCGCGAGCGACGCGGATTTCCGACGCCGCTTCTACGACGAATCCCAGGCCATCGCGATGCTCTCCCACCCGAACATCGTTTCGGTCTATGACGTGTCGCGCTCCTCGCCGGAGTACATCGTCATGGAGCTCATCGACGGCATCACGCTCAAGCAGTATATGGAGCGGCGCGGGCGTCTGAACTGGCGCGAGTCGCTGCATTTCATCACACAAATTATGAAGGGGCTGAGCCACGCGCATTCGCGCGGCATCGTCCACCGCGACATCAAGCCGCAGAACATCATGGTGCTGCGCGACGGCAGTGTCAAGGTCACGGACTTCGGCATCGCCTGTCTTTCCAACTCCGCCAACACCATGACGCAGGAGGCGCTCGGCTCCGTCCACTACATCTCGCCCGAGCAGGCGAAGGGCAACCGCCCCGACGCGCGCTCGGACATCTACTCCGCCGGCGTCGTGCTCTATGAGATGCTCACGGGCCGCCTGCCCTTTGAGGGCGACAGCGCCGTGTCCGTCGCGATCCAGCATTTAAGCAGCGTGCCGCTCTCCCCGCGGGAGATCGACCCCGACGTGCCCGAGGCGCTGGAAAAGATCTGCATGAAGGCGATGGCCTCGGACATCGACCGCCGCTATCCGACGGCGGACGCCATGCTCGCCGACCTGGAGGAGTTCCGCAAGAACCCAGACGTAGACCTTGATTTCAGCATCGAGGATCTGCGCCGCCCCGATACCGACGAGCCGACGCAGTATATCCCCGCCGTGCAGGCAGTCACGCCGAAGCGGGAGGAGCCGCAGGAGGACGAGCCGGTCGACGAGAAAAAAACGCAGAAAATGCTTCTGCTGGCCGGCGGCATCGCGCTGGCCGCGGTGATCGTGTTCGCTCTGTGGAACGTCATCATGGGCAGCTTCCGAAAGGAGCCTGTGCAGACGGAGTTCACCGTGCCGAACCTCCTCGGCATGACCATTGAGGAGGCCGAGGCCGACGAGCGGGTGAAGGGCATCTTCACCATTACGGAGATGGGCAGCCGCGCGAGCAGCGAGTACGCGGAGGGTCAGATCGTTGAGCAGACGCCTGCGGCCGACAACGTGGTGCGCAGCAACCGCGAGATCCAGGTCTTTGTCAGCACCGGCGAAAAGACCGAGCCGATGACGAACGTCACGGGACTGGAGTGGCGCAGCGCGAAGATCATACTTGACGACCTTGGGCTGGACCTGCAGTATAACTGGAAGGATGAGTATTCCGACTCCATTACCTCCGGCTGCGTGATCCGCACGGAGCCGGCAAAGGGAGAGATGCTCCGTCAGGGAGATGTTCTGCTGCTCTACCGCAGCAAGGGACCCGAGCCGAAGCCGGTCACGGTGATCTCCTTCCTCACCTATGAGCAGACGACGGCGGTGGAGGAGGCCGAGACGCTCGGCCTGAAGGTCACGGTGAAGCACGTTTACAGCGACGCGCTTGCGGGCACCGTCGTTGAGCAGAGCATCGCGCAGGATACGGTCGTCACCACCGGCGCCGAGATCGTGCTCACCGTCAGCGACGGGCCCGATCCTTCCGTTTCCGGCACAGAGGGGATCCCCCCGGAGGCGGCGTGAGAGGACGGATCAAAAAGGCCCTCAGCGGCTTTTACTATGTCGATACCGGCGAGGGGATCGTGACCTGCCGCGCGCGCGGGCGCTTCCGTAAGGAGGGCGTTTCGCCGCTTGTCGGCGACCGCGTGGAGATCACGGTATCCGGCACGGAGGGCATGGTCGATGCCATCGGGCCGCGGCGCAATGTTTTTTCACGTCCGGCGGTCGCCAACATCGATCAGCTCGTGATCGTGGCGTCGAACGCCATCCCGCAGACCGATCCGTATCTCATCGACCGCATGACCGCTATCGCCGCGCTGAAGGGCTGCGAAGTCCTGATCTGCATCAACAAATCGGACCTTGACCATGCCGACGAGCTGTGCGCCATCTATGAAAAGGCGGGGCTTCCGTTTCTGCTCACAAGCGCCGAAACAGGGGATGGCATTGCCGAGCTGCGGGAGCGTATTTCCGGCAAGCTGTCTGCCTTTACAGGCAATTCCGGCGTTGGGAAATCGAGCCTGCTCAATGCGCTCGACCCACGCTTTTCCGTGCAGGTCGGCGAGGTCAGTCAGGCGCTCGGACGCGGACGCCACACCACGCGCCATGTGGAGCTATATACCCTCTCCGGCGGCGCGGAGATCATCGACACGCCCGGCTTTTCCTCCTTTGATACCGACGAGCTTGGGTTTGCGCTGAAGGAGCGGCTGCCGGAGACCTTTTTGGACTTCGCGCCCTATCTGGACGGCTGCCGCTTCGTCGGCTGCAGCCACACGAAGGAAAAGGGCTGCGCCGTTCTGGAGGCTGTGCGGGCAGGGAAGCTCTCCGCCTCGCGGCACGCGAGCTATCTGCGGCTCTACAACGAGCTCAAGGACCTGCGGGAGTGGAGCAGCAAATGAAGAAGCGAAAGCGGCGGGGCTCCCGCCGCTTTTTCCACGCCCGCGGGGCACGGGACAACGCCGCGCGGTATATACTGTAGCATCAGGCGTGACGGGAAGGAGGTGCGGCCATGTGGGGCAGGAACTGGTGCTGTCTGGGCATCTGCGCGCTGGCGCTGGGACTGGCGATCTTCATCGTTGCCATTTTTCCGGTGGGCTTTCTGATGTTTCTGGTCGCGTTGCTTCTCGTCGTCTGCGGCTGGGGCTGTATCCGGAGGAGGTGAGCGGATTTGAAGATCGTGGTGTGGAAGTCGCCCAAGGCCCTGTGCGGCGTGCTGCGGCTGCTGTTCGGGATCAAAGACGGGCAGGAATAAAGCGGTCCTTTGGCGCATAGAGTGAAGCAAAACCGTGCCAAAGGAGAGGACTGCCATGGAGCTTGAACTGTGCAAAGAGACGTATTCCTGTTATGAGGCTCTGCCGCCGCTTGTGGAGACGCGCGAGCAGAGCACCGAGACCATCGTCCCCGATTACTGCCCCGACATCGCGCGCATCGTGGAGGGCAGCGGCTGCCTCTTCGTGCGCAGCCGCGAGATTGCGGACGGGCGCGTGAGCGTTTCCGGCTCGCTGCGCATGACGCTTTTGTACATAGCCGACGGCAGCGGCGGGCTCAAGAGCTTTTCGTACACGCTTCCCGTCGAGGAGACGCTGGACGGACGGCTGCGCGAGGGCTGCACCGAGGCGAGCGTGAGCGGCTGCGTCAGCGCGCTGGAGGTCCGCGCGCTCAACCCGCGCAAGATCATGACGCGCGCCGCCGTCGAGCTGACCGTTACGCCTTACTGCGCCGCGCAGCTCACGGCCTGCGGCGATGTGACGCAGCGGGCGGAAAACGGCATTGAGACGCTGTGCGAGACGCAGGAGGTCTCGATCATCAAGGCGCTGCGCAGCAAGGACTTTGTGTTCTCCGACGACCTCGTGCTCTCGAGCAGTAAGGAGCCGGCGGCGGAACTGCTGCGCGAGAGCGCGTCCGTCCGCACGACGGAGTGCCGCCTGATCGGCGGCAAGATCATCCTCAAAGGCGTTGTCTGCGTGGAGGTCCTCTATCTCTCGGAGAGCGGGACCATCTGCAGCGCCGCCGCGGAGCTGCCCTTTTCCCAAATCGTCGAGGGTGTCGAGGACGCGGACGAGAACACCTCTGCCGAGGCGATGCTGTGCCTGACCGGCGCGGAGCTGCGCATCGGCGGCGAGAGCGGCGACGCGCGCACCATCTCCGCAAAGCTCTTCCTGCACGCCTTTGTCGTGCTGCGCCAAAGGCTCTGCCTGCGCTGCATCACCGACCTTTACAGCACGAGCTGCGATCTCTCCGCGCAGATGCAGACGCTTGAGCTGTGCGGCGGAGTAGAGACCGTCACGCAGGAGCAGAACGTCCGCGAGCAGATCGAGACCGGCGTGGAGGTATCTGCGGTGCTGTGCGCCGAGGTCCATTTCGGCAGCGTCAGTCTGGTGCAGGAGGAGAGCACGGCAAACGTGCGCTGCACGGCGATCCTCCGCGTGCTCTATCTCGACGAGGGCGGCGCGCCGCTGATGGTCGAGCGCCGCACCGAGGTCGCCGCGCGCATTGCTGTTCCGGAGGGCTGTACCGCCGCGGTCCGCAGCGTGACGGCCTGCGAGGTCAGCGCCGCCGCGACAGCAGACGGCATCGAGGTGCGCTTCCCGGCGCTCTTTACCCTCGAATGTACCCGCCGCTGCCGCTGCGCCTGCCTGTGCGCGCTCAAGGCGGAGCCGCAGCAGGAGAGCGGCGGCAGGCAGCCGACGCTCGTACTGCGCGCCATGGGCGCGCAGGAACGGCTCTGGGATCTCGCCAAGGCCTACCGCACGACGGTTGCCGAGATCCTCACCGCCAACGAGCTTTCCGCCGAGGCTGACGCGCCGGGCGGCGAGATGCTGCTCATTCCGTGCCGCCGCTGAATATTTCCTGGGAAAAGAGCCGTGAGGCTCTTTTTCTTTTTTGGCTTGTCATACCCCGCGCGGAGCGCTCATATAGTGAAGCAAGAACGGTGAGGATTCGGAGGAGATCGCTATGACCACAAATACCGGCATCTATCAGGACATCGCCACGCGCACGGCGGGCGACATCTATATCGGCGTCGTCGGCCCGGTGCGCGCCGGCAAATCGACCTTCATCAAGCGCTTCATGGAAACGCAGATCATCCCGAACATCGACAATGTCTATCGCCGCGAGCGCGCCAAGGATGAGCTGCCGCAGAGCGGCAGCGGCCGCACGGTGATGACCTCCGAGCCGAAGTTCGTGCCCGAGGAGGCCGTGGACATCGCGCTCGATGAGGGCGCGAGCTGCTCCGTGCGGCTCATCGACTGCGTGGGCTACATGGTCCCCGGCGCGGCGGGACAGCTCGACGGCGACAGTCCCCGCATGGTCACAACGCCGTGGGCCGACCATCCGGTCACGATGGCGGAGGCGGCGGAGCTGGGCACGACGCGCGTGATCCGCGAGCATTCGACCATCGGCATCGTCATTACGACCGACGGCAGCATCACGGACATTCCGCGCGAGGACTACCTCGAGGCTGAGGGCCGCGTCATCCGTGAGCTGCAGGAGATCGGCAAGCCTTTTCTCGTGCTGCTCAACGCCGTCGACCCGAAATCAAGCAGAGTTCAGGCGATGGCAAGCGATATTGCTTCACACTATGGCGTGTGCTGTCTGCCGGTCAACTGCCTGGAGCTGGACGACGCGGCGGTGGGGGATATCCTCAAGGCGATCCTCTACGAGTTCCCGCTGACCGAGCTGGAGCTTCATATCCCGGCATGGGTCCTGGCGCTGCCCGCCGACCATGCCATCAAGCTCGGCCTTTACCGCAGCATCCGCGAGGGCGCCAAGGGACTGCACCGCATCCGTGAGGTCGCGCCCGCGGTGGACGCCATGTGCGCCTACGAGGGCATCAGCGGCGCAAAGGTCAACGCCATCTCGCTCGGCAGCGGCACCGCCAGCGCGGAGCTTCAGCTTCCGCGGGCGCTGTTCTATCAGACGCTCAGCGAGCAGTCCGGCTTTGATGTGGCGGACGACGGCGACCTCATGCGTCTGCTCACGGAGCTTTCCGCCGTCAAGGCGGACTACGACAAGGTATCCTCCGCCATTCGGGACGCCCGCGAAACGGGCTACGGCGTGGTCGTGCCGACGGTCGACGAGCTCATTTTGGAGGAGCCGGAGATCATGAAGCAGGGCGGCCGCTACGGTGTGCGGCTCAAGGCCAGCGCGCCGAGCATCCACATGATCCGCGCGAACATCGAAACGACCGTTTCGCCCATCGTCGGCAACGAAAAGCAGAGCGAGGACATGGTCAATTATCTGCTGCAGGAGTTCGAGGGCGACACAGCGAAGATCTGGCAGTCGAATATCTTCGGGCGCAGCTTCCACGAGATCGTCAGCGAGGACCTGCAGGCCAAGCTCAAGCGGATGCCGGACGACGCGCGCGCAAAGCTCCGCCAGACGCTCGAGCGCATCATCAACGAGGGCAGCGGCGGCCTCATCTGCATCATTCTATGAAAATTGCGAAGAGAGGGGAGACACCCCTCTCTTTCTTACATTTTGTAACCAAAATGTTTCCACTTTGTAACTTGTGTTTCCGGCTGCTTCATGCTATACTGTTTACATAACGAAGAAAGAGAGAGGTACCATGAAAAGGAAGCTCGCCCTGCCCGTATTCTTGCTCGCTGCCGTATTGTGTGCCGTATGGTCCTTTATCGAAGCGAAGCAGCCGACACCGGCATCACTGCGGGAGCAGCTCATCGGCGCGCTGGATTCGGTTGACGCCGTTTCCTTTCAACCTGACCGCCTTGACAGTAATCACGCCGAAGGCATTGTCACCGACGCGAAATATGTGGAGGAGATATGCGCCCTGCTCCGCCGGATCGAGCCGGCGGAGGGTGTCGAGTGGCCCGCCGGGGAGGAACAGTATCTTTTTTCCAAGGCATCCTTTGCGCTGCTTTCCGGCCATGACAGCGAGGAACTGACGACGGTGGACGGCACGGCTGAAACGCCGCGCTGCTATATCCTGAACGACCGCGGCAATGACCGTACCCTGCTTTTTGTGCATAACGGAAGCCGAAGCTATGAAAATAAGGATTTCCGGCTCATCGGCGCGCTGCCGTTCACCGGTCTTGACTATACCATCGCGATGGATCAGAAATTGCAGAGCCGCACCGGCTCCGAGCTCCTTACGCTGACCGAGAAGGTCGGCGGTCAGACCGTCACGCTGAGGGTCTACGAGTTGGATGAGGATGGCTATGCGCGCTACGCGCTCTTTGGCGCAGACGGTACGGAGATCGACATACCGTTCGGCGTGGGTCGCCGCACTTGGATCGGGGAGGACGAGGCCGCCGAGAAGGTCTCCCTGACCGTGCGGGATGATGTGCTCGGCTTCCCGGGCTTCGAGCTTGAAACGGTCCAAGGCGGGCGCATGACAGTTCGTTACTTCTATGCGCTGACGGAGCAGGGCTTCGTCTATGCGGGAGAAGCCTTTGGCCTTGGCTTTGATGATACAGAGTGGGGCGACGGCGTGTGGCCGCTCGACCTTACGGGCGACGGGCGCAGCGAGCTGGTCACGCGCAGCACCTTTGGCACCGGCGTACCGTATGTTTTTGTCTACCGCTGGAACGCCGCGGAGGGAATCTCGCAGCACAGCGGCATTGTCTGGGAGAAAGCGGATGCACAGCTTGCGAAGCTGAGCGCGCCGCTCGGATCGGTCGCGCGGGCGGAGACCTATCACGCGGAGGATAACACCGTCACCTTGACGCTCTACACGGAAGGCGGCACAAGAGAGGTCACGCTGCCGCTCACCACAGACATTTTGGGTGAGTGGCATGCGAACGACTGACGGAAACGATACAAAAAGGAACCGCCTATCGAAAGCGGTTCCTTTTGTTCTTTGTTGCACGAGGCGGTCTTACTTTGCCAGAACCTTCTTGAGCCTGGCGAAGCGGGGGAGGGAATCCTCCTTCGGCAGCTTCGGCTCGCCCTGAATGAGCGGCAGAGCATAGTCGATGAAGTCGTGCGTCACGCCGTTGCCTTCGGCGTTGATCCACTCCTGCGGGACCTTCTTCTCGGCGTTTGCCACCTCGGTGAGCGGCAGCAGCTTCGTCTTGCAGGCGTAGCGGCCGTTGACCGTGCCGCGCTCAAAGGCGACCATCTTGTCGGTGATGCCCGCGACGGCGTTCTCCACCGCGGCGCGTCCGGCCATGACAGCCTCCTCGATGTCGGTCTCGCTCGCAAGGTGCGCGCCGCAGCGCTGGAGCAGGGAAAGCTCGATGCCGCGGACCTTCGCGCCGGTCTTCTGCTTCACAACGTCGGCAAGACGTGCAGCAAGACCGCCGAGCTGGGCGTGGCCGAAGCCGTCGGTCGCGCTGGTCTTGGCCTCGGAAACGAAGCTGCCGTCGGCATAGTGGATGCCCTCGGAGACCGCGACCATGCAGTTGCCCTTTTCCTTGTAGACGCGCTCGACGTCGGCAAGGAATTTATCCATATCGAAGTCACGCTCGGGCAGGTAAATGAGGTCGGGACCCGCGCCGTATTCGGTGGCGAGCGCGGCGGCGGCAGTCAGCCAGCCGGCGTGACGGCCCATGATCTCGATGATGCAGATCATACCGGTGTCGTACACGCGCGCGTCCTGATAGACCTCCATGCAGCTCGTGGCGATATACTTCGCGGCGCTGGCGTAGCCGGGGCAGTGGTCGGTGCCGAAGAGATCGTTGTCGATGGTCTTGGGAACGCCCATCACGCGGCACTCGTAGCCGACCTTCTGCATATACTTGGAGATCTTGTTGCAGGTGTCCATTGAGTCGTTGCCGCCGTTGTAGAAGAAATAGCGGACATCATGCTTCTTGAACACCTCGAGAATACGCTTATAATCGGTGTCGTCCACATCGGGATCGGCGATCTTGTAGCGGCAGGAGCCGAGCGCGGAGGAGGGGGTGTACTTCAGCAGCTCCAGCTCGCGCGCGTCCTCCTTGCTCATGTCGAACAGGCGGTCGGCAAGCACGCCCTTGATGCCGTGCTCCGCGCCGTAGACGGCGGTGATGCAGTCGGAGTCAAGCGCCGTGCGGATCACGCCGTAGGCGCTGGCGTTGATGACAGAGGTCGGGCCACCGGACTGACCGATGATGCAGGCGCCTTTCAATTCACTCATATCGTTTCTCCTTTGACGGTTTAAGCCTTACCGGCGCAGCCGAGCACGTCGACGAGCTTATGACGGACGAGCTCCTTGATGTTGGCGCGGGCGGGCTTGAGATACTCGCGGGGGTCGAACTTGTCGGGGTGCTCATCCATGAACTGACGGATGGTGCCGGTCATGGCGAGACGCAGGTCGGAGTCGATGTTGATCTTGCA
>CEBV01039121.1_pt1 | contig 29609 bp, 26 predicted proteins | sample 554741 | NCBI WGS metagenome assembly CEBV01 (sample SAMEA3182070, study PRJEB8094) | gut metagenome | biome: human; feature: gut; material: Stool; isolation source: human stools | place: Canada | collected 2011-11-22 | reverse complement strand
GCCAACATCAACACCGTCGAGGACTTGATCTCCAAGACCGAGGACGATATGATGAAGGTCCGCAACCTGGGCCGCAAGAGCCTCGAAGAGGTCATCAACAAGCTGGCAATGATGGGTCTGTCCCTCGCCAGCGACGACAACAACTGACAGGGGTTGTCGCCTGCGGCAGCGCCGCAGGACGAAGACCCGCTAACTTATCCTGATAAGGAGGAAAACCAACATGCCCGGAACTCGTAAGCTCGGTAAGACTACCGATCAGCGTATGGCGATGCTCCGTCAGCAGGTCACCGACCTTCTGGACAACGGCAAGATGGAAACGACCGTCACCCGCGCCAAGGAGATCAAGCCCCTGGCTGAGAAGATGATCACCCTCGGCAAGAAGGGCGATCTGGCGGCTTATCGTCAGGCGATGGCTTTCATCACCCGCGAAGACGTCTGCAAGAAGACCTTCAAGGAGCTGGCCCCCGCCTATGCTGAGCGCAACGGCGGCTATACCCGCATCGTCCGCACCGGCGTTCGCCGCGGCGACGCTGCCGAGACGGCCATCATCGAGCTGGTCTAAGCATAACAGCGTAAGTAAAAAGTCCTTTTGTATGGCAGATCGCGAAGCCATACAAAAGGACTTTTTATGCTTCTCTGCCGCATGGTCGGAAACGCCCGTTTTCCTTGCAGCGCAAAACGCCCTCTGTTGCACGCCGCAGTGCATCGGAGGGAAAAGAATGATCCGCGGCCCGTCCCGCAGGGATAAGCGCGCCGCCGGGCGCATAAGTTCCTCCGAGGGGGCGATGGAATGACAAGAAAAAAGCGGCGGGCGCTGCTGTGTATGCTCGCCGTACCGCTGCTGGCGCTTGCGCCGCGTTCGGAGGAAAGCCTGCCGGTCTCTGCCGCGGAGCCGGCGGCTATGCCGGAGAAATATGTGGCGCTGACCTTCGACGACGGCCCGTGGCCCGAGACCACCGAGCAGCTGCTCGACGGCCTCGCGGAGCGGGGCGCCAAGGCGACCTTCTTCCTGATCGGCGAGCAAATCGCCGGGCACGAGGACACCGTGCGCCGCATGGCGGACGAGGGGCATCAGGTCGGCAGCCACACCTTTACGCACATGGATCTCAGCCGCGGCGACCCCGCCGAGCGCCTGCGCGAGATCGCTGCGACCGACGAGACGCTGCGCGCGCTTCTTGGCGACGGAGTCTATTGGCTCCGCCCGCCGTGGGGCTTTCTCGCCCCGCAGACCGCCGCGGCGGTCGAGGTGCCGATGGTCTACTGGTCGCTGGATACGGAGGACTGGCGCAGGCTGGACGCCGACGCCGTGGCGCAGGACATCATCGACCATGCCCGCGACGGCGACATCATTCTCCTGCACGACCCTTACGCCACAAGCGCCGAGGCGGCGCTGCGCGCCATCGACGCCCTGACCCCGCAGGGCTACCGCTTTGTCACCTTAGAGGAGCTCTTTCGGCAAAAGGGCGTCGAGCCGGAGCCGGGAAAGCTCTACATCCGTCCCGACGAGCTCAAGCGGATCGCGTGAGACAGAGAAAAAGAGCTGCCGAAGCGAGGCTTCGGCAGCTCTTTTTGATTACAGTTTGTCGAATATGCGCGATAAATTACAGCATGTTGAGAACGAGCGTCAGGACGATGAACGCAGCGCCGACCCACTTGGTCGCGCGGGCGAGCTTGGCGTCCATGCTCTTGGCCTTGTTCTTCGCCATAAAGGAATCGGCCACGCCGCCGATGGCGCCGCTCAGGCCGGCGGACTTGCCGCTCTGGAAGAGCACGATGCCGATGACGATCAGACCGCAGATGAGCTGAAGAATGGTGATAAACAGTTCCATAACAGGAGACCTCCAATCAGTTGATAAACGCAGAACGCGCTGTATTCACAGGATGTAATCATACCACAGTCCCGGACAAAAAGCAAGCGGAAATTAGCAGTTTTTCACCCAAAACGCAGCGAATGTGCAAAGCCTCAAGGGACCTTGCACATTCGCAGTAAGCTCCGGCGGGAAGGAAGATCGGGATGGGGGTGGCCGGAGTTTCCTCGGTAGCGGGTAAATATGAATTTATATTCGCGAATCAAAATGATGACATAGTATAAGAGGATATTCATGCAAAGTCAATCGGTTTGATATTCAAAATTCACGCACAATAATTAAATTTTCTTATGCAAAATGACAAGAATCCGTTGCAGATGCAAAAGAGACTTGCAATCCAAAAAGAAAAGAGATAAAATACGAAAAAATTGAGCAAATACCGAATGAAAATACGCAAAACGGCGGTATACGCCGAATGAAATCTCAAAAGTACAAGGGCGCATCTCGGCTCGTTCGCGAGATGTGCGGGAAGTGAGGATACCACATGAATACGACCTACGGAGTGCTCAACAACTCAAGCCTGATCATTGATACCGACAAGCTGCGCGAAAACGTGCGCACGATCCTGCGCTCGCTCCCGGCGGGGACGAAGCTCATCCCCGTCGTCAAGGACGACGCCTACGGCCTGGGAATGGTCGGCGTCGCGCGGACGCTCAGCGCCTTTCCGGAGATCGGCTGCTTTGCCGTCGCCAACGTCTCCGAGGGCGTGACACTGCGCCGTGAGGGCATCCGTCAGGACATCCTGATCATGGGCAGCACGCTGCCGTTCCAGTATGCGCCTGCGGTCGAATGTGACCTGACCGTGACCGTCTCGCGCCTCGGCATGGTGCCGGAGCTTGCGGAGGTCTGCAAGGCACAGAGCAAGCCGCTGAACGTGCAGATCAAGCTGGAGACCGGTATGCACCGCATCGGCGTGGAGCCGGGCGAGGAGCTCGCCGCGCTGATCGGGGAGCTCAAGGCGGCGCAGGAGTGGGTCCATGTCACCGGCGCGTTCTCTCATTTCGCGTGGCCCGGCAACGCCGAGGTCTGCGAGGCGCAGTATAAGAAGCTGCTTGCCGGCGCGGAGCAGCTCAAGGCGGCGGGCATTCCGGTCCCGATGTGCCACATCAGTGCCTCGGAGAGTTCCGAGCTTTTCCCGCAGTACGCGCTCGATGCCGTGCGCATTGGCCGCCGGCTCTATATGGACCATCCGAAAAAGCCGCTCGGCAACATTCAGGAGGTCGTCTCCTGGCGCAGTTACCTCACCAACGTCAAGCAGCGCCACGCGGGCGACTCGCTCGCCTACTTCGGCAAGTACGTTCTGGATAAGGATACCGTCGTGGCGACCGTCGGCGTCGGCTACGGCGACGGCCTGAACGAAAAGCTCGTGGCGTGCCACGCGCCGGTGCTCGTGGGCGGCAAGCGCTGCCCGCTGCTGGCGTGCTGCATGGACCAGTGCTTCGTGGATGTCACTGGTGTAGAGGATGCCAAGGTCGGCGACGAGATCACCTTCTTCGGCTACGACAGCGACGGTAATTTCCTCTCCTCGCAGGAAACGGCGAACCTCATCGGCGACGACGAGGGCTGCGGCCTGACCTCCGCGCTGATGCACCGCGTCGCCCGCGTATTCCACTGATTTCCGCGCGGCGTGTGCCGCATGTGCCAGTGAACGGTTATTTTTGCATACATCGTTGCATAATTTTTGATATTACGGTATAATAGCCGCAGAACCACGCATGAAATAACATACGGTGGGGGTAGGCTATGAAGAGCAAGCGACAGGAGAAGATCCTTGAACTGATCGCGCAGTACGCGATCGAAACGCAGGAGGAGCTGCTCGAGCGGCTTTCCGAATGCGGCATCCCTAGCACGCAGGCGACCGTTTCCCGTGACATCAAGCAGCTGCACCTGTATAAAGAGCCGTGCGGCGGCGGACGCTACCGCTACGCCTCCTCGGCGCGCTCGACGGGCTGCGACTTTAACGACCGGCTCCAGCGCATCCTGCGCGAGTGCAGCCTGAGCGTGGACTGCGCGCAGAACCTTGTGGTCCTCAAGACTATGCCGGGGCTTGCCAGCGCAGCGGGCGCGGCCTTCGATGCGATGGACGATCTGCCCGCCATGATCGGCTGCGTCTGCGGCGACGATACGGTGCTCGTCGTCATGCGGGACGAAGCCTCGGCGCAGAGCTTCTGCGAGGAGCTGAGCGGACTGTGCAAGTAAAAAACGATCGGAAAAGGCAAGGCGTTCGCCTTGCCTTTTCTCCTGCCCTGTGCTATAGTTTTCCGAGAATCTCAGGAAGGCAGGTCACGCCATGAAAGCAGAAAGAGCCTATCCCCGCTTCACCATCACCGCCAAGGGGACCCGCTGGGTCGAGGGCGGCCACCCGTGGATCTACGCGCAGGAGATCGTCTCCGCGCCCGAGGGCGTGGAAAACGGCGCGCTCGTGGACGCGGTGAGCGAGAAAGGGAAATACCTTGGCAGCGGCTTTTTCTCCCGCGAGAGCAAGATCCGTATCCGTCTGCTCTCCCGCAACGCGAACGACCGCTTCGATGCGGACTTCTGGCGCCGCCGCATCCGCTACGCCTGGGACTACCGCAAGACGGTCATGGGCGCGGACGTTTCCTGCTGCCGCGTCATCTTCGGCGAGGCGGACGGCTTCCCCGGCCTGACGGTGGATCGCTTTGAAAACCTGCTCGTCACGCAGACCCTCTCCGTCGGCATGGAGCGCATCAAGGAGATGCTTTTCCCGCTGCTCGTCGAGGTCCTCGCCGAGGACGGCGTTGTGATCGACGGCGTTTTCGAGCGCAATGACGCGGCCATCCGCGACCTTGAGGGTATGGAGCAGGGGAAGGGCTGGTTCCCGCTCGAGGGCAGGGACGTGCCCGCGAGCGCCGTGACGGAGATCTGCGAGAACGGCGTCTATTACCGCGTGGACGTGGAGAACGGCCAGAAGACCGGCTTCTTCCTCGACCAGAAGTATAACCGCCTCGCGGTCGCGCGCCTTGCCCGCGGCCGCCGCGTGCTCGACTGCTTCACCCACACCGGCTCCTTTGCGCTCAATGCCGCGCGGGGCGGCGCGGAGCACGTCACCGCCGTGGACATCTCGCAGAGCGCCATCGACATGGCCCGCGCGAACGCCGTGCGCAATGGGCTGGAGGGCCGCATGGACTTCCTGACCGCGGACGTGTTCGACCTTCTCACCGAGCTGGAGAAAAAGGGCGGCAAGCCGTATGACTTCATCATCCTCGACCCGCCGGCCTTCACCAAGTCGCGCAAAACGGTGAAAAGCGCCGAGCGCGGCTATAAGGACATCAACCTCCGCGCCCTGCGGCTGCTGCCGCGCGGCGGCTACTTCGCCACCGCCTCGTGCAGCCACTTCATGCCGAGCGAGCTGTTTGAAAAAATGCTGCACTCCGCCGCGCTGGACGCGGGCGTGGAGCTGCGCCAGATCGAGGCCCGTCAGCAATCCCCCGACCATCCGATCCTCTGGAACGTGCCGGAGACGGACTACCTCAAATTCTACCTCTTTCAGGTGGTGTAAAGGAGAAGCGCCATGTACCATTGCTTTCGCCTGCATCGCGGCGACGATCTGTATGAGAGCATCCAACGCTATGCCGACGCGCATCATATCGCCGCGGGCGTTGTGCTCTCCGCCGTCGGCTGCGTCTACCGCTGGGAGCTGCGCGACGCGAGCGGCGTCGATGTGCAGAGCGGCACGGAGGATGTGGAGATCGTCTCGCTCATGGGCACGGTCAGCGAGCACGGCAGCCACCTGCACGCGAGCCTTGCCCGCCGTGACCTGAGTGTGTTCGGCGGACATCTGCGCCCCGGCTGCCTTGTGAACACCACGGCGGAGATCGTCCTCGCCGAGCTGCCGGACACCGTCTTTACCCGCGAGCGCGACGAGGCGACCGGCTATGAGGAGCTGGCGATCCGGAAAATTGATAGACAATTCTAATTGATCTGCATCTTCGATAGAAAACTTAAATACATCGCCAAATCCGGGCGCGAAAAAGAGAAAAATTTGGCGGATTTGAACAATTCCCGAAAAAGAGAAAGAAAACGGCTGCTTTGCAGCCGTTTTCTCCTCTCTCCGTTCAGAGCGCGTTAAAATCCCTGTTGACAAGCGGCGAAAAGGCGGGTATCCTGTCCTTAGTTCGTAGAAGCCCCTTGAATCCGCAGGGAGACTGGGGGTGGAGATGGCTCTGGAAAATCTCAGCAATGAGTGCCGAAGGTGTAAGGCCCCGCGCGGGTTGAATCTCTCAGGCAAAGAGGACAGGGCAGGAAACCGCTATGCGGTTTTGCTGCGCTGTTTTTTCATGGATGGGAATTTGGATCAGGGCTGTCGATTTCTTCGGCGGCCCTGTTTTTTGCTTTGTCTGCAAAGCGAGAGGAGGAAGAAAAGCGGGGCACAATATTTTTAGGAGGAAATTTTCCATGACTGAAACACTTCTCCCCATTGTGCAGAAGATCAACGGCTACCTGTCCGACTACATTCTGGTCGCGCTGCTCATCGCCGTTGGTCTGTGGTACTCCATCAAGACCCGCTTTGTGCAGGTCCGTCACTTCAAGGAGGGCTGGAACAGCGTGTTCGGCAGCCTCAGTCTCCGCGGCGGAAAGCAGGAGAGCGGCATGAGCTCCTTCCAGGCGCTCGCCACCGCCATTGCGGCGCAGGTCGGCACCGGCAATATCGTCGGCGCGTCCGGCGCGATCCTCACCGGCGGCCCCGGCGCCATCTTCTGGATGTGGGTCATCGCCTTCCTCGGCATGGCGACCATCTACGCGGAAGCCACGCTCGCGCAGGAAACGCGCACCGTGGATAAGGACGGCAATGTCCTCGGCGGCCCTGTTTACTATATCACCACCGCCTTCAAGGGCGGCTTCGGCAAGTTCCTTGCGGGCTTCTTCGCCGTCGCCATCATTCTGGCGCTCGGCTTCTTCGGCTGCATGGTGCAGTCCAACTCCATCGGCGAGACCTTCTCCAACGCCTTCAACGTGCCGACGTGGATCATCGGCGTGGTGCTCGTCGCCATCTGCGGCTTCATCTTCCTCGGCGGCGTGCAGCGCCTCGCCTCCGTGACCGAGAAGATCGTGCCCATCATGGCGGCTGTTTTCCTGGCCGGCGGACTGATCGTCCTCATCGCCCGCATCAAGTACGTCCCCGCGACCTTCGGCATGATCTTCCGGTATGCCTTCGCTCCGCAGGCCATCATCGGCGGCGGCTTCGGCGCGGCGCTGAAGATCGCACTCTCCCAGGGCGCGAAGCGCGGCCTGTTCTCCAATGAGGCCGGTATGGGCTCCACGCCTCACGCCCACGCGCAGGCCAACGTCAAGAATCCCCACCAGCAGGGCGTCGTCGCCATGATCGGCGTGTTCATCGACACCTTCGTGGTCCTCACCCTCAACGCCCTCGTCATCATCTCCACCCTCTACACCGAGGGCGGCCCGCTCCACGGCTGCGGCGCGGCGGCGGCGCAGGACGTGCTCAAGAAGACCAACCTGGCCCAGACCGCCTTCGGCGTCGTCTTCGGCGAGAGCGCGGGCGCGATGTTCGTCGCGGTCTGCCTGTTCTTCTTCGCTTTCTCCACCATTCTCGGCTGGAACCTCTTCGGCAAGATCAACATGGCTTATCTCTTCGGTCAGAAGTCCACGGTCGTCTACACCGTCATCGCGCTGGTGTTCATCTTCCTCGGCACGCTGACCTCCAGCGACCTCGTGTGGGAGCTGAGCGATATGTTCAATAACCTCATGGTCATCCCCAACGCCATCGCCCTCTTTGCCCTGACGGGACTGGTCGTCAAGCACGTGAACGGCACGCCCGAGGCGGACCGCTGGGAGTAATTCCTCCCGAAAACAGCAGATAAAGAATCGCTTCCCGATCAGGGAAGCGATTCTTTTACGTTATTTCACCACGCCGAACTGATAGAGATGATCGCGCCATTGCACATAGTAGGGCGCGCGGACATGAACGCCGTCGCCGGAGTAGTCGGCGCGCAGCGCGCTGTTCTCATCGTCGAAGAGCGGATTGAGGTCGAGGTAGAAGATCGTTTTGCCGTCCGCCAGCTGCGCGATAGCGGCGTTGCGCTCGTTGATGACCTCGTTTTTGAAGTAGGAGCTATCCGACTTTTTCTGCGTGGTGTGGAAGATGGACTGGATGAAAATGACCGCGTCGGGCTGCTTTTCGCGCACGAGATCGAGCAGCGATTTGTACTGGGCCGCCCAGTCCGCGGCGGTGTAAGCGCCGATCTCATTGATGCCGAGAAGGATATAGACCTTGCCGAACTGCCTCGTGCCGAGCGCCTCGGCGAGCGTGACCTTTTTGCCGTCCAGCTCGATGAAGCTCTTTTCCACGGCGTCCTTTACCGTCAGACCGTTCTTGGTGAAGTAGGTCGCGTTGCCCAGCCCCGCGTAGTCGTGGAAGCCGTCGGTGTGCGAGTCGCCGAGAAAGAGCGCGTCGTCAAAATAGCTCGCGTCCACCGTGGTAAATTGGCTGACCGGCTCCTCCGGCTCGTCGGGGATCACCGGATCGACCACCTCGGGCGGCTGGGGCAGGAGATCGGGCACGGGGCTCGGGATCGGCTCGGACACGCCGGGGATCGTCCACGGAAAGACGCCGCTCTCGGCGGCATCAAAAAAAGCGGCGATGGCGGGCGTATTCTCGCCCAGCGCGTCGAGATACTGCTCGTAAGCGCCGGTGGGGTCGAGCGCGGTGAAGGAATTGAGCGCCGCGGCGCTCACCGCGCACAGCCACAGCAGGGGAGAAAAGTGGGACATGGAAAGACCTCCTTCAGAAAAATTCAGAAGCGGGCGTAGAGGAACGGGTTGCCCGTGCCGGTTGCGATGAGATAGAGACACAGCCAGAACACCGCGAACAGCGGCAGCCAGACGAGCGGCGTCGCGCGGTATTTTTCATAGAAGCGGCGCGGCCACGGCGTGGCGAGGAGAATGCCGAGAGCAAAGAGCCACCAGTAGCTTTTGAGCTGGCGCAGGAGATCGCCGGCAAACACGCTCTCGCCGCTGCTGAGGAAGGGATAGAGACGGGAGAAGTAGTCCCCCAGCTCGCCGAGATCAGAGATGCGGAATACCACCCACGTCTGCGGAATAAGAAAGAGAAAATAGAGACGCGAGAGGAAGCGGTGACGCTCTAAAAAGCCGCCGATGCAGAACTTTTCCAGCGCGATGAACACAAAGAGCACAAGGCCCCACAGAACGAAATTCCACGCCGCGCCGTGCCAAAGACCCGTGAGCGTCCATACAACGAACAGGCTCAGAAAAAGTCGGCGCTTGCCGTTCCGGCTGCCGCCGAGCGGGATATAGAGGTAGTCGCGGAACCAGATGCCGAGCGTGATGTGCCAGCGCCGCCAGAATTCGGAGATGGAGCGTGAGCAGTAGGGCAGGTCGAAGTTGCGCGGGATCACAAAGCCGAGCATACGGGCAAGCCCCATCGCCATGAGCGAGTAGCCCGCGAAGTCGTAGTAAAGCTGCAGGCTGTAGCCCACCGCGCCGAACCACGCCAGCGGCGCGGAAAGATAGGCGAAGCCGATACGTTCGAGCGCCGTCCACAGCGAGGCGAGCTGGTCGGCCAGAACGACCTTGCAGCCAAGCCCGACCACAAAAAGCGAAAAGCCGCTCTCGACCGCCGCGCGGGAGAAGGGACGCTTCGTGTGCAGCTCAGCGCTCACATCGCGCAGGCGCAGGATGGGACCCATGACGAGCTGAGGGAACATCGCCTGAAAGGCGGCGTAGTCCAAAAGGCTGCGCTCGGCCTCGGCGTCGCCGCGGTAGACGTCCGCGACGTAGGCGATGCTCTGAAATACATAGAAGCTCACGCCGAGCGGCAGGGCGACACGGAAAAAGGAAAAGTCGGCATTCGTCAGTCTGCCCAGATTTTCCAGAAACCAACCCATGTACTTGAAATAAAAGAGACTGCCCACATCGCACGCGAGCACGAGGATGAGCCAGGCGCGCCGCTCATCGCCGTGCGCGTCCTCGATCAGCCGCCCTGCGGCAAAGTTGACGAGAATGAGCGCGACCAGCACGAGAAGCGCGCCCGTACCCGCGCCGAGCCAATAGAAGAGCAGGCTCCCCAGTGCGAGCACAGCGTTGCGGAAGCGGGCGGGGACAATATAGTATACCGCCAGAAAGGCGGGCAGAAAATAAAAGAGAAACGGTAAGGTCGAAAAGCTCACGGTGGATGCTCCTACAGTAAAATGAAAAAGGAAGAGTGGTTTACAAACGGCGGAATGCGTGCTACAATATCCGCGCCGCAAGCCACTGCAATACCTTATTGTAGGTGCTTCGGCGCCGTTCGTCAACAACAAAACGGTTACAAATTTCAGGAAATGAGCAGGAGGCGGGCGAGTCGGTGAGTAAGGAAAAAATTTTTGCGCTGCTCAGCGCGCAGGCGGGAGACTTCGTCTCCGGCGAGGACATCTCCGCGCAGCTCGGCATCTCCCGCGCGGCGGTGTGGAAGGCGGTCGGCGCCCTGCGGCGCGACGGCTACACCATTGAGGCGCAGACGGGGTTGGGCTACCGGCTGGCGGATTCGCCGGACGTGCTCAGCGAGCGCGAGCTGCGCCGCCGCCTCGGCGAGACGAAAATAGTCGGGCGCACACTTGAGTGCTTTGAGAGTGTGGATTCCACGAACAGCTATCTCAAGCGCATTGCCGCGGAGGGCGCGCCGGACGGCACGGTCGCCGTGGCCGATGAACAGACCGCAGGACGCGGACGGCGCGGGCGCAGCTTTTCCAGCGGCCCGGGGCGCGGCGTGTATCTCTCGGCGCTGCTGCGCCCGCAGCTCGCGCCGGAAAGTGTCCTGCCGCTCACGGCGCTCGGCGCGGTGGCGGCCTGCGATGCGGTGGAGCGCACCTGCGGCGTGCGGCCGCAGATCAAGTGGACGAACGATCTTGTCCTGAACGGCAAGAAGCTCAGCGGCACGCTTACCGAACTGTCGCTTGAGGGTGAGAGCGGTGCGCTGCAATACGCCGTCATCGGCATCGGCGTCAACTGCAACAATGCGTTGGAGGACTTCCCGCCGGAGATCCGCGATGTGGCGACCTCGCTCTATCTGGAAACAGGGAAGCGCGTGCAGCGCGCGGCGCTGGCCGCCGCGCTCATTGAGGAGCTTGACAAGCTCTACGCCGCGCTGCAAAGCGGCGACACGGCGTCCTACCTCACGGCCTACCGCCGCGACTGCCTGACGCTCGGACGCGAGGTGCAGCTTTTGTGGCAGAATGTTAAGGAGAAGGTCACGGCGCTGGACGTGGACGAGCAGTTCGGCCTTGTCGTGCGGCATGAGGACGGCAGGGTCGAGACCATTCGCACGGGCGAGGTCTCCGTGCGCGGTCTATACGGCTATGTGGAATAAAAAAGGAGACGCTATGGCAAAGAGACTCTGGGAACTGTTTTATACCTTCGCCAAGGTCGGCGTGATGACCTTCGGCGGCGGCTACGCGATGCTGCCCATTTTGCAGCGCGAGGTCGTGGAGAATAAGGGTTGGGCGACGGAGGAGGAGCTGGCGGACTGGTTCGCCATCGGTCAGTGTACCCCGGGCGTCATCGCGGTGAACACCGCGACCTTCGCGGGACGCAAGGTGCTGGGCAATGTCGGCGGCGTGGTCGCGACGCTCGGCGTCGTGTTTCCCTCGCTCATTATTATATCCCTCCTCGCCGGCGTTATCACGACCTTTGCCGAGGTCGCTTGGGTCAAAAACGCTTTTGCGGGCATCCGTGTGTGCGTGTGCGTGCTGATTTTCAACGCGGTGGTGAAGCTGTGGAAGAAGTCCGTCGTCGACAAAAAGACGCTGGCGCTCTATGCGGTCATCCTGCTCGCGTCGCTGCTCACCGACCTCTCGCCGGTGATCTTCGTGCTGTTCGCAGCGGTCAGCGGCATTGTGCTGCAGGTCGCGCTCAAGAAAGGCGGCGAGGCGGAATGATGCTCTATTTACAGCTCTTCTGGGAATTTTTCAAGACCGGCCTTTTCGCCATCGGCGGCGGCATGGCCACACTTCCGTTCCTCTACGATATGGCGGATAAGACCGGCTGGTTCACCCGCGCGCAGCTCGCGGACATGATCGCCGTGTCCGAGTCCACCCCCGGCCCCATCGGCGTCAACATGGCGACCTACGTCGGCTTCCTGACCGGGGGCGTGCCCGGCGCGGTGACGGCGACCGTCGGCCTCATTGCGCCGAGCGTCATTGTGATCCTCATCGTCGCGGCTTTCCTGCAGGCGTTCCGCGACAGTAAGTACGTCGCGGGTGCGTTCTACGGCCTGCGTCCCGCGTCCACCGCGCTCATCACGGCGGCGGGACTTGTCGTCGTGCGCGAGACCTTCTGGCTCACCGGCGGCGTGCTCTTCTGGCAGGGGACCGTCCTTGCCGCCGTGCTGCTCGTGCTCACGCGCTGGGTCAAGCAGACGAAGAACTGGCACCCCATCGTGTTCATCGGACTCTCCGCCCTCGTGGGCGTGGTGTTCCGCTTTGCGGGCGCGTAAATGCAAAAAGAAAAAGCAGCCGGCCGGCTGCTTTTTTTGCTGTGTGCCTTGCTCAGTCCTCGCTCGCGATGTGGCTGGCGATGCGCTGCATGATCATGTCGAGCGCGACGAGGTTGTGCCCGCCCTCGAGCACGATGATGTCCGCGTACTTGCGGCTCGGCTCAACGTACTGCTCGTGCATGGGCTTGACGGTCGTGAGGTACTGCGTGATGACGCTCTCGAGCGTGCGACCGCGGTCGCGGATGTCGCGCAGGGCGCGGCGCAGGATGCGCACGTCGGCGTCGGTCTCGACGAAAATTTTAATGTCGAACATATCGCGCAGGGTCGGGTCCTGGAAAATGAGGATGCCCTCGACGATGATGACCTTGGTGGGGAAGACCTCAACGGTCTCGTCCGTGCGGTTGTGGTCCACATAGGAGTAGACGGGGCATTGGATGCTGCGGCCCGCCTTGAGCGCCTTGAGGTGCTCGACGAGCAGGCTCGTTTCAAAGGCGTCGGATGGTCGTAGTTGACCTTGGAGCGCTCCTCGTAGGTCTTGCCGTCCTGCCGCTTATAGTAGCTGTCGTGTCCGATGACGGTGACGGCGTCGCCGAAATGCTCCTTGAGATGGCGCGTGAGCGTGGTCTTGCCGGAGCCGGTGCCGCCGGCAATGCCGATGAAAATGGTGCTCATAGGCGTGATATCCTCCCCCGTTGTTCGCTTGTCTGTCTCTATTATAAAAAGCGCGGCGGCAAATTGCAAGGGCGATCGACCGTCGGCGAAAAAAATTCCTCGAAAAAAGGGAAGAACGGTTGACGGCGGGGCAAAAAGAAAGTATTATGTAAATAAGTTTTTCGCGCGGGCGCCCTGCGTCCGTGTTTTCGGGAGGATAATGTATGGACCTCATCAAATGCCCCGTCTGCGGAGAAAAGTATTCCTCAAGCTATCGCCGCTGTCCCTTCTGCGAAGAGGAGGATCGCCCGCGCAAGGTGTCCGGCAAGCGCAGAGGTGGGCATCACGTGGCGGAACGAAAGCACACGCACTCCGCCCGCGGCCCGCTCATCGCGGTGCTGCTGGTGGTGCTGGTCATCTTTTCCTGGTATCTCTTCGGCGGCAAATTCATGGAAAAAATTCAGGAGGACCGCGCGAACGATGTGGAGAACGTCGACCCCGCGCCGGTCGACCCGACGCCCGTCGATCCCACGCCGGTCGACCCGACGCCCGTCGATCCCACGCCGGTTGACCCGACACCCGATGACCCCGCAGTCACGCCCGACGAGCCTGCCCCGCCGGTGGTGGAGCCGGAGCCGGAGACGCCCACGGTCGATCCCGCGGCGCTGACGGTCGGGACGAACGTCGGCACGACGCTGAAGAAGGACGACAGCGGCCGCTTCGACTGCACGATCCGAATGAGCGATTCCATTCAGCTCATTCTGCGCGGCACTGACGCGGCGGTGACGTGGTCAAGCGAGGACACCTCCGTGGTGACGGTCAGCGCGGACGGCAAGCTCAAGCCGGTCAAGGCCGGCACGGCCAACGTGACGGCGAGCGTCGGCGGCGCCACGGTCCGCTGCGTGGTGCGCATCAACAATTAAAGGCTGACAGAGAACGACCCCTCGGGGTCGTTCTCTGAGGCTGTCGAAAAAGTGGCAAAGCCACTTTTTCGAGAAAGATTCGCTGCGCTCTGCGCCTCGGTTGTCCGCTGACAGCGGACAATTCGACGCTCGCTCCGCGCAAAGTGTTTTCTGCCACGCACAGGTCGCGGCAGAAAACGGATCAAACATCTTTCGCGTCTGCGGACGCGAAACTCTGTGAGGCTTTCCGATAGACTGAGAACGACCCCTCGGGGTCGTTCTGTTTTTTGCTGTGCAAAAGTACAGCAAAAATTGAAATGTGCCCTTTCCTCGCCCCTGTGGGGCAACCGGAAAGGATGCACAAAAGATTCATGCGTCGGCATTTGCGCCGATTTGCGATGCGGTGCGCGTGCATGAAGTTTTATACACTGTCTATTGAAAGTGCGTTGGTTTTGTGATAGGATACCCTTGTACCAATAGTACCTGAAAAATAACGGATGGAAACGATACCATGGATCGACGGAGTTTACTGGACCGCGCGGCGAAAAGCGCGGAGGAGCGTGTGCTTTTGGGGCACATATTGGATAAATATGACCAGTGCCGGCAGCGGAACCTGCCCACGAACACGGCGTTTTTAAGCCCGGCCGAGGCGCAGGGCGCGCGGGACCTGCTCCGCGCCGCCGCGATCCACGAGGGCTTCGCCCTCCTCGGCGGCTACGAGGGCGCGGAGCGCCGGATGCTCTTTTTCCTGCCCGACTGGCAGGAGGAGGCCGACGCGTCCGACGCGATGGCGTTTCTCCGCGCGGCGTGGCACGAGAGCGAGCACCCCACGCACCGCGACCTGCTCGGCAGCCTCATGGCGCTCGGCGTAGAGCGCGAGACGCTCGGCGACATCCTCGTGAGCGAGGGGAGCGCCGACCTCATTGTGAGCGCGGGCGTCGCGCAATATCTGCTCGACAACTGGACGGGCGCGGGGCGCACGGCGCTGCGCCTGACGGCCATCGGCGCGGACGCGCTGCGCGTGCCGGAGCAGAAGGTCAAGGAGATCCGGGACACGGTGGCGACGCTGCGGCTCGACGCCGTGACCGCCGCGGGCTTTTCCATGAGCCGCGGCAAGGCTGCGGAGCTGATCGCCGCGGGACGCGTGCAGAAAAACTATCGCGAGGTCACCAAGGGCGACGCGAGCGTGGCACAGGGCGATGTCATTTCCGCGCGGGGACTGGGAAAATTTGAGGTCGCCGAGGTCGGCGGCCTGAGCAAAAAGGGGCGCACGGGCATTCTGCTGCGCCGGTATCTGTAAGGAGAAGCAAGATGGAACAGAAGAAGATCGACCGCATCAACGAGCTTGCCAAGCTCGCGAAGGAGCGGGAGCTGACCGACGAGGAGAAGGTCGAGCGCGCGGCGCTGCGGCAGGAGTATGTGAATTCCGTGCTCGGCGACCTGCGAAATCAGCTCAACAACACCTATGTGATGGACGAAAAGGGCAACAAGACCAAGCTCACCCGGTGGAGCGAGGACCGCAAGCTGAGCAAGTAGATCCGACGTTTTTCGCGCCCGCGGGCGCGTATGCTGAAAAGAGGGAGGACAAGCGCCATGGAGCATTTTGATCTCGCCGCCTTTTACGGCGGCAGCGCAACGGAGCTGTACCGCACGCTCGGCGCGCACCGCACGCCGGACGGCTGGGTGTTCCGCGTCTGGGCGCCGCACGCGGTGAGCGTGAGCGTCGTGGGCGATTTCTGCGCGTGGGACCCCGCCGCGCATCCGATGCGCCGTCTCGACGGCGGCATCTGGGAGACGGAGGTCGCGGGCCTTTCAGAGTATGACACCTATAAGTTCGCCGTCACCGCGCAGAGCGGCGCGGTGACCTTCAAGGCCGACCCCTACGCCTTCCACGCCGAGACGCGCCCCGGCACGGCGAGCAAGCTCTACGAGCTTGCGGGCTACGACTGGGGCGACGACGCGTACCTTGCGGCAAAGCAGCCGGTCTATGACCGTCCGCTCAACATCTACGAGGTCCACCTCGGCTCGTGGCGGCGGCGCGAAAACGGCGATTTTTACGACTACCGCTCGCTCGCGGACGAGCTGAGCGAGTACGCCGCCGACCTCGGCTACAACTGCGTGGAGCTGATGCCCGTGACCGAGTATCCGCTCGACGACTCGTGGGGCTACCAGTGCACCGGCTACTTCGCGCCGACCTCGCGCTACGGCACGCCGCACGACTTCATGTACTTCGTGGACATGATGCACCGAAGGGGCATCTCCGTCATTCTTGACTGGGTGCCCGCGCACTTCTGCAAGGACGAGCACGGCCTCATCGACTTCGACGGCGAGCCGTGCTACGAGTACGCCGACCCCAAAAAGCGCGAGCACGCGGGCTGGGGCACGCGCGTATTCGACTACGGGCGCGGCGAGGTGAAGAGCTTCCTGCTCTCGTCCGCCGCCTACTGGCTGCGGGAATACCACCTTGACGGTCTGCGCGTGGACGCGGTGGCGTCCATGCTCTACCTCGACTACGGGCGCGAGGCGGGCGAGTGGACGCCGAACAAAAACGGCGGCCACGAGAACTTGGAGGCCATCGACTTCCTGCGCGCGCTCAACACCGCCGCCTTTGCCATTGATCCGAACGTGATGATGGTGGCGGAGGAATCGACCGCGTGGCCGCTCGTGACCTATCCGGTCTCGGACGGCGGGCTGGGCTTCAACCTCAAGTGGAACATGGGCTGGATGAACGATATGTGCCACTACCTCAAGCTCGACCCGTGGTTCCGCCAGTTCCATCATAAGGACCTCACCTTCTCGCTGATGTACGCCTTTTCCGAAAACTTCGTGCTGCCCATCTCGCATGACGAGGTGGTGTACATGAAGGGCAGTCTGCGCGGCAAGATGCCGGGCGACGAGTGGCGGCAGCTCGCGGGCGTGCGCAGCTTCATGGTCTATATGCTCACGCACCCGGGCAAGAAGCTCACCTTCATGGGCGCGGAGCTGGGCCAGTGGCACGAGTGGGATTTTGCCGGTCAGCTCGACTGGTATCTGCTTGAAAACGACGCCAACCGCAGGATGCAGGATTTCTTCCGTGCCGTCAACCGGTACTACCTGACGAACCCCGCGCTCTGGCGCATCGACTTTGACTGGGCGGGCTTTGAGTGGCTCGTCGCGGACGACAACGAGGATAACACCGTCGTCTTTGTCCGCCGCGACGGCGCGGGCGAGGAGCTGCTGGTCGCGGTCAACTTCTCGCCCAACGGCTACCGGGACTACCGTTTCGGCGTCCCGCCGCGGAAAACGTGGCGCGAGGAGCTTTCCACGGATGATACCGCGTTCGGCGGCACGGGCGAGTGGCGCAACGAAAAGCCGGTCCGAACGCAGGCGATCCCCTCGCACGGACGCGAGCAGTCTATTGCCATCACCATCCCCCCGCTCGGCGCGGTCATCCTGCGCGGCGCGGGCGAATATAAGAAACCGAAAGCGAAAAAAAGCAAGGCAAGGGAGGAATTACCGGCATGAAAAAAGAGTGCATCGCCATGCTGCTCGCCGGCGGACAGGGCAGCCGCCTTTACGTCCTGACGGAGAACATGGCAAAGCCCGCCGTCCCGTTCGGCGGGAAGTTCCGCATCATCGACTTTCCCCTTTCCAACTGCGCGAACTCCGGCATCGACACCATCGGCGTGCTCACGCAGTACCGCCCGCTGGAGCTCAACCGCTACATCGGCAACGGCCAGCCCTGGGACCTTGACCGCTCGGACGGCGGCGTACACATCCTCCCGCCCTACCAGAGCGCGAAGGGCGCGACGTGGTTCAAGGGCACGGCGAACGCCATCTACCAGAACGTCGGCTTCGTGGATATGTACGATCCCGACTATGTGCTCATTCTCTCCGGCGACCACATTTACAAGATGGACTACGCCGCCATGCTCGCGCACCACAAGCGTGTGCACGCCGACTGCACCATCGCCGTGATGGAGGTGCCCTGGGACGAGGCGAGCCGCTTCGGCATCATGAACGTCGACGGCGAGGACACCATCACGGAGTTTGAGGAAAAGCCGAAGCAGCCCAGGAGCAACCTTGCCTCGATGGGCATTTACGTTTTCTCGTGGAAGAAGCTGCGCGCCTACCTCATCGCGGACGAGAACGACGCGGACTCGAGCAACGACTTCGGCAAGAATATCATCCCTGCCATGCTGAATGCCGGCGAGAAGATGTCCGCCTATCGCTTCGAGGGCTACTGGAAGGACGTCGGCACGCTCGATTCCCTCTGGGACGCGAACATGGATATGCTCGCGCAGGGCAGCGGGCTGAACCTGCTCGATAAGGACTGGCCCATCTATGCCCGCGCGGAGAGCGAGCCGCCCGCCTACCTCGGCGAGACGGCGGAGGTCGACCACAGCGTCGTCACCCGCGGCTCGGAGGTCGAGGGCACGGTGCGCAATTCCGTGCTCTCGCAGCGCTGCACCGTCGCCGAGGGCGCGGAGGTGGAGTATTCCATCCTCATGCCCGGTGCGGTCGTCGAGCGCGGCGCGAGGGTCGCCTACGCCATCCTCGGCGAGAACGTCCGCGTGGGCGAGAACGCCCGCGTCGGCGCGTCGCCCGAGGCGGCGCCGCCGGAGGAGTGGGGCATCACGGTCGTCGGCCCCGAGGCGCAGGTCGAGGCGGGCCGCACGCTCAAGGCGAACCGGATGCTCAACCGCGAAGGAAAGGAGACGGTACGATGAACGGACTGCACGGCATTATTTTCTCCTACGAACAGGAGCCGGGACTGCGCGAGCTGGCGGAACGCCGGATGCCCGCCTCCATCCCGTTCGGCGGACGCTACCGCGTCGTCGATTTCATGCTCTCCAATCTGCACGCCGCCGGCATCACCGACGTCGGCGTGGTGCTGCACGGCAATTACCAGAGCCTGCTTGACCACATCGGCAATGGCAAGACCTGGGACATGGCGCGCAAGTACGGCGGGCTGCGTATCCTGCCGCCCTTCGCCGATACCCGCGCCTACCGCAGCGGCGAGTTCCGCGGCAAGATGGAGGCCCTTGCCGGCGTCCGCTCGTACTTACAGGGGATACGGCAGGACTACGTCGTGCTCTCCGACAGCGACCTTATCATCAATCTGCCGCTCGCGGACGTGTTTGCCGCGCATCTGGAGAGCGGCGCGGACATCACCGCCGTCTGCACGGCGAACGGCGGCTTCGTGGACAACGCGACCTACCTCACGCTCGAGAGCGACGGCGCAATCGGGCAGGTCTGGTGCGCGCCGACCACGCCGCGCGGCCACCGCTCGCTGGAGATCTACATTCTCAGCAAGCAGCTGCTGCTCACGCTCGTGGACGAGTGCTCCGCGCAGGATAAATACAGCTTCCGCCGCGACGTGCTCGCGGGCATGACCGGACGGCTGAAGCTCCAGAGCTACGTCTGGGACGGCTACGCCGCCCAGCTCCGCTCCGTGCAGGAGTATTACGACCGCTCGATGGAGCTGCTGCAAGGCTCCATCCGCGCCGAGCTCTTTGCCGCCGCGCGGCCCATCCTCGCCAAGGAGGACGACGAGGCGTCGAGCTATTTCGCGCCGGGCAGCCGCGTGAAAAATTCGCTCGTCGCCGACGGCTGCACCATCGAGGGCAGCGTGGAGAACTGCATCCTCTTCCCCGGCGTGACGGTGGAAAAGGGCGCGGAGCTGCGAGATTCCATTCTCTTCAAGGGCACGCGCGTGCGCGACGGCGTGACGCTCCGCTACGTCATCACCGACAAATATGTGGAGGTCCTGCCCGGGCGCACGCTCGTGGGGCATGAGAGCTACCCCATCGTCATTTCCAAGGGCAGCATCGTCTGAAGCATACACGGAATAAGGAGGAAAGCTATGAACATTCTCTATGTCACATCCGAGGCCGTTCCCTTCTGCAAGACCGGCGGCCTTGCGGACGTTGCGGGCAGCCTGCCGCAGTCGCTTGCCGCGAACGGCGACCGCGTGAGCGTCATTCTGCCGCTCTACCAGAGCGTCGCGGACGCGTGGCGCGACCGGCTGCACTTTGAGCGCTACACCTATGTGCGCCTTGCCTGGCGCAGCCTGTACTGCGGACTTTTCTCCTACGAGCGGCAGGGCGTGACGTGGTACTTCGTGGACAACGAGCAGTATTTCAAGCGTCCCGAGCTTTACGGCTATTATGACGACGGTGAGCGCTTCGCCTTCTTCTGCCGCGCGGTGACGGAGCTGCTGCCGCTGCTGCCGGAGAAGCCGGACGTCGTCCACTGCAACGACTGGCAGACCGCGCTCGTGCCCATCTACATCCGCGACGAGGCGGTGCGCGAGGAATTCTACAAGTCCGTCCGCACGGTCATCACCGTCCACAACATCGAGTATCAGGGCCGCTACGGCCGCGAGACGGTCGAGGACCTTTTCGGCCTTGACGCGGGCTGGTTCACCGGCGGCACGCTTGCTTTCGACGGCGACGTGAATCTGCTCAAGGGCGCGATCGTCACGGCGGACGCCGTGACCGCCGTCAGCCCCACCTACGCTCAGGAGCTCAAGTATGCCTACTTCGCCCACGGCCTTGAGAGCGTGATGCAGATGGTGGAGGGCAAGCTCCACGGCGTGCTCAACGGCATCGACATGGAGCGCTACGATCCCGCGAGCGACCCCAACCTGACGGCGAACTACTCGCTCCGGCGCATGGCCGGCAAGGCGAAGGACAAGGCGGCGCTGCAGCGCATGATGGGCCTTGCCGAAAGAAAGGACACGCCCGTGGTCGCGATGGTCTCGCGGCTCGTGAGCCACAAGGGACTCGACCTCGTGTGCGAGACGCTCGATTACTTCATGGAAAAGGATATGCAGCTCGTCGTGCTCGGCAAGGGCGACGGGAAGTACGAGTCCTTCTTCTCCTGGGCGCAGGCGAAGTATCCGGGCCGCGTGGCGGTGCATCTCGGCTACTCCGAGAGTCTTGCCATGCAGATCTACGCGGGCGCGGACCTGTTCCTCATGCCGTCCAAGAGCGAGCCGTGCGGCCTGAGCCAGATGATCGCCATGCGCTACGGCGCGGTGCCCATCGTGCGTGAGACCGGCGGGCTGAAGGACACCGTTCACGCCTACGAGGCGTGGAACGGCGCGGGCAACGGCTTTTCCTTTACAAATTATAACGCGGGCGATATGTGCTACGTCATCGGCGAGGCGGTGGACCTTTACCATCAGAAGCCGGAGGCCTACAAGGCTCTGCGCAAGCGCGGCATGGCCGAGGATTTCAGCTGGGCGCGCAGCGCGAAAAAATACCGCGAAATTTACGATTCCATCTGCAAATAAGGTAGGTACAAAGAAATATGGATATCACAACGACACAGGGAATGAAGCAGGCGCTTACGGATAAGCTGCGCCTGGGCTTCGGCGTGACGCCCGAGGAGGCCGACGACGCGCAGGTGATGCGCGCCGCGGCGCTGGTGCTGCGCGACGTGATGACCGAGCGCGGTGTGGAGAGCCGAATGGCCACGCGCCGCGAGGAAAAGCGGAAGGTGCATTACCTTTCCATGGAATTCCTGCTGGGCCGCAGCCTGGAAAAGAACGCCTACAACCTCGGCGTGAGCGGCGTGCTGCGCGAGGCGATCGGCGAGCTGGGCTTCCGCGCGGCGGATATTTTCGAGGTCGAGCCCGACGCGGGCCTCGGCAACGGCGGCCTCGGCCGCCTCGCCGCCTGCTATCTGGATTCCATGACCACGCTCGGCATCCCCGCCGCGGGCTACTCCATCTGCTATGAGCTGGGCATCTTCCGCCAGCGCATCGTGGATGGGCAGCAGGTCGAGCTGCCGGACAACTGGAAGGACATCGGCGGCGCGTGGCTGATGCCCAAGCCGCAGGAGACGGAGGAGGTGCTCTTCGGCGGCACGGTCCGCAAGTTCTGGGACAACGGACGGCTGCACGTCGTGCCCGAGGGCGCGACGAAGGTGCTCGCCGTGCCCTGCGACATGGAGATCACGGGCTACGGCACCGAGCACGTCAACCCCCTGCGCCTGTGGGACGCGAAGTCCCCAACGCCGGTGGATATGAGCCTGTTCTCGCAGGGCGAATACCTGCGCGCGAGCGAGCAGGAGGCGATGGCGGAGACCATCGCCAAGATCCTCTATCCCGAGGACAACCACTATGAGGGCAAGTCGCTGCGTCTCAAGCAGCAGTATTTCTTCGTCTCCGCCACGATGCAGTCCATCATGCGCAAGCACATCGAGGTCTACGGCACGGCGGCGAACTTCCACGAGAAGAACGTCATCCAGATCAACGACACGCACCCCGCGCTCGTCATTCCCGAGCTGATGCGTATTCTGATGGACGATGCGGGCTTCGACTGGGATACTGCGTGGAACATCACGAAAAATTCCGTCGCCTACACGAACCACACCGTGCTCGCTGAGGCGCTCGAGCGCTGGCCGCAGCAGCTCATGGAGACGCTGCTCCCGCGCGTGTGGGAGATCATCACCGAGATCGCGCACCGCTATCAAAAGCAGATCGAGAACTTCTACCACGACCCCGCCAAGACCGCGGAGCTGGCCATCGTCTGGGACGGGCAGGTGCGCATGGCGAACCTGTGCATCGCGGGCGGCATGGCGGTCAACGGCGTTTCCGCGCTGCACTCCGACATCCTGCGCCACGACGTATTCCGCTGGCAGTACCAGATGGAGCCGGAGAAGTTTAAGAACGTCACCAACGGCATCGACCACCGCCGCTGGCTCGCGCAGATCAACCCGCGGCTCGACGGCCTGATTGCCGACCTCTGCGGCGGGCGCAGCTATCTGCTCCATCCCGAGGAGCTCAAGAAGCTCGAGGCCTTCGCCGGCGATGGCGCGGTGCTCGCGCGGCTCGACGAGATCAAGCGCGCCAACAAGCTCGACTTTGCCGCCTACGTCAAAAAGACGCAGGGCGTGGCGCTCAACACCGACGCCATCTTCGACGTGCAGGTCAAGCGCCTGCATGAGTACAAGCGTCAGCTGCTCAACGCCATGCACATCATTTATCTGTACCAGAAATTGCAGGACGATCCGAGCATGGAGCTGCAGCCGCGGACCTTCCTCTTCGGCGCGAAGGCCGCACCGGGCTACGCGGTCGCCAAGCGCATCATCCACCTCATCAATTCGCTGGCGAACCAGATCAACAGCGATCCGCTGTGCCGCGGGAGATTGCAGGTCGTCTTTCTGGAGAATTACCGCGTGTCCCTCGCCGAGCATCTGATGCCCGCGAGCGAGGTCAGCCAGCAGATCTCCACCGCCGGCAAGGAGGCCAGCGGCACGGGCAACATGAAGTTCATGATGAACGGTGCGCTGACCGTCGGCACGCTCGACGGTGCGAACGTCGAGATGCACGAGGTGCTCGGCGACGAGAATATGTTCCTCTTCGGCCTGCACGCGGACGAGGTCGCGCGCCTGAAGGCGCAGGGCTACGCGCCCCAGCGGCTCTGCGAGCGCGACGACGCGCTCAAGCGCGTGGTCGATCAGCTCCGCACAAGCTTCTCCGACGGTGTGAGCTACGACGATCTCGCCCAGCGCCTGCTCCAGCGCGACGAATATATGCTCCTGCAGGACTTCGCCTCCTACTGCGCCGCCGAGCAGCGCATGGCGAAGACCTACGCCGACCGCGCGGCGTGGGACCGTATGTCGCTTCTCAACATCGCGCGCAGCGGTATCTTCGCCGCCGACCGCGCGGTCGCGCAGTACGCGGACAACATCTGGCACGTCCCGCACAAGTAAGCAAAGCGGAGGAAAGAGACGGCGGCGCCGTCTCTTTTCCGCGCTATTGACAGGCATGATATAATTTCTCTGACTGAAAATCACGAGAACAGAGGAAAACGCTATGGAATTCACACAGGGCGTGCGCTTCGACAGCCTTGGCCTGCTGCCGGAAATGACGCGCGCATTGGAAAAGAAAAACATCGAATGGTCCACCCCCGTGCAGGCGGGCTGCATCCCGCCGATGCGCGAGTGGAAGGACGTGATCGCCAAGGCCCCCACCGGAACGGGCAAGACCTTTGCCTTCGGCATTCCCATCATCGAGCACATTGACCCCGAAAGCGAGGAGGTGCAGGCGGTCATCATGGCGCCTACGCGCGAGCTTGCCATGCAGATCACGGCGGAGCTGCGCGACCTGGCCGTTTTTATGAGCGGCATTCGCGTGGTGTGCCTCTACGGCGGCGCGCCCATTGGCAAGCAGATCGACGCGCTGAAGAAAAAGCCGCAGATCGTTGTGGCGACCCCGGGCCGCCTGTCTGACCACATGAAGCGCCGCACCGTGCGGCTCGACCGGGTGCAGACCGTTGTGCTCGACGAGGCCGACCGAATGCTCGACATGGGCTTCATCCACGACGTGACCCGTATTTTGGACAAGATCCCATCCCGCCGCAACCTCGGTATGTTCTCCGCGACCATCTCGCGCGAGGTCATGGACATCAGCTGGGTCTACCAGCGCGACCCCGAGGAGATCACTGTCCGCGCGGACGAGCAGAATAAGCCCGACATCCTCCAGTGCGCCGTCACAGTCGAGCAGACCGACAAGGTCGCGGCGATGGCGCGCATCATCCGGCAGGAGAAGCTGGAGCGCGTGATGGTGTTCTGCAACACCAAGGGCATGGTCGAGCGCCTGACGAAGTACCTTGAGATGGAGGGACTGGACGCCGCCTGCATCCACGGCGACATCCCGCAGAAAAAGCGTGAGCAGGTCATGGCGCGCTTCCGCCGCGGCGAGCTGCCTGTGTTCGTCGCCACCGACGTCGCCGCCCGCGGCATCGACGTGGACGACGTGGACGCGGTGTTCAACTACGATGTGCCGCAGGAGAACGAATATTACGTCCACCGCATCGGACGCACGGGCCGCGCGAAGCGTCACGGCGTCGCTTACACGCTCGTGGCGGACTACCCGAGCAAGATGCGGCTCGACGCCATCGCCAAGTTCACCGGAAACGACGTCAAGCCCGCCCACTTCGAGGGTGATACGCTGGTCGTGGACGCCAAATAATAACAATTTGTAACTTTTTGCTCCGCTCGTCTTTACAAGCGGGGCAAATTTTTATATAATCATTTAGATGTTTGCCTGTGCGGCGCGCTTCGCGCCGCGTTTTACGATAGAGAAAGAGGAGACGCTCCCGATGAAAATGCTACGAAGATCCGTCTGTCTGCTGCTCTGTGCGGCGCTGTTTTTGACCCTGCTCGCCGGCTGCGGCAAGCAGGAGGAGCCCGCGGAGGACTTTGTGGTGAGCGCCGCGGTCTGCGGTCCGCTGGAGACGCTTGACCCGACCATGAACACCGACGTGGGGACGGAGAGCCTGCTCTCCACGCTCTTTGAGGGCCTGATGCGGATGCGCGACGACGGCGCCGGCAAGGCGGTCGCCGTGGCGGGCATCGCCAAGGAATACATCGAGGAAAAGAATTACGACGACACCGTGACCTATACGTTCACGCTGCGCTCCGCGGCCCGCTGGTCGGACGGCGAGCGCGTGACGGCGGAGGACTTCGTTTACGCCTGGCAGCGCCTGGTCGATCCCGCGACGGCGTCACCCAACGCCTCGCTTCTGAGCATGGTCGCGGGCTATGACGAGGTGCGCGAGAGCGGCGACGTGTCGCTGCTCGGCGTGAAGGCCAAGGGAGAGAGCACCTTCCTCGTGACGCTCAGCAGGCCCTGCGCCTACTTCATCACCAGCGTCTGCACGTCGCCGGCGACGGCCCCGCTGCGCCGTGATCTGGTGGAGGGGAATGCGAGTTGGGCGGCGACCGCCGACATCGTGACGAACGGCCCCTATACCGTGGGCACATGGGTAAAGGCCGCGCAGCTTCAGACGAAGAGAAACGGCGAATACTACGAGAGCAAGCTCGTCGTGCCGGACAGCATTTGCTTCCGCTTCGAGACGGACGCGCAGACGAACTACGATCAGCTTCTTGCCGGCGAGCTGGACTACACCGCGAAGCTGCCCTACGCGGCCATCGAGCAGCTGGCGGAGGATGAGACGTGGCAGCCCGCTCCGCTGGCGGAGACGGTCTGTGTGCTCTACAACCATCTGACCGACACCTTCTCCGACGCGCAGCTGCGCCGTGCCTTTGACCTTGCCATCGACCGCGCGGCGCTCGCCGAACAGCTCGGCGTGACGGCGACGGCGGCGACCGGCTGTGTGCCCGACGGCATCAGCGACGCGCCCGAGAGCGGGGAGGACTTCCGCACGGCGGGCGGCGCGCTCTGCGCGGCGAACGCCGAGGGCTATGCCGAGCGCAGCGCCGAGGCGGCGCGGCTGATGACCTCTGCCGGACACTATCAGGGCGCGGGCCTGCCGACGCTCCGCTTCCTCTTTGTGGAGGGGGAGCAGACGCGCGCGGCGGCGCTGAGTCTGTTCAATATGTGGAGGACCGCCACGGGCGTGGCGGTCGAGCTGGTGGGCGTGAGCGCCGAGGAGCTTGACGCGGCGCTCGCCGCCGGTGATTTTGACCTCGCGCTCACCACGCTCACGGCTCGCTGCGACGATCCGATGGAGTACCTGCTGCCGTTCCGCGGCACGTCGGAGAGCAACGTCTGCGGCTACCGCAACGACACCTTTGACCTGCTCGTCGGCGTGGCGGAATCGACCGGCGACCTGACCGCCCGCGCGGCCTTCCTGCACGACGCGGAGGCGATGCTGCTTGAGGACAGCGCTGTTTCGCCGCTTTGCTTCTCCGGTACAGCCTACCTCCTGCGCGAGGGGCTCGCCGGCGTGAGCCACGACTGCTTCGGTCACAGCTACTTCACCGCAGTCTCCCGCGCGGAGACGGGACCGGCTGCGTAATAGACACAACAAAAAACCGGCGTCCGCTTGAAACGGACGCCGGTTTTCTGCACTGTTTAGAGACCTTGCAGCAGGATGATGACGATCAGGATCGGCAGCACCCACTGAAAGTAGGGCTTGAGCCAGCGGGCGAACCTGAGACCCGAGCCCTTGTTGGCCTCGGCAAGATACCTGTCGAAGCCCCAGCCCCACTTCGTCACGCAGAAGAGGAGGTAGACGAGCGAGCCGATGGGCAGCAGGAGATTGCTCACGAGGAAGTCCTCGCTGTCGAGCACGTCCTTGCCGAGGATGGGACGGAAGTCGCTCCAGATGTTGTAGCCGAACACGCAGGGCAGACTGAGAGCGGCGATCAGGATGCCGTTGATGAGCACGGCCTTCCTGCGGCTGATCCCGAAGGTGTCCATGCAGATGGCGAGGATGTTTTCAAACACCGCCAGCACGGTGGAGAAGCTCGCGAAGATCATGAACAGGAAGAACAGCGCGCCCCAGAAGCGCCCACCCGCCATGTTGATGAAGACCGGCGGCAGCGTCTGGAAAATCAGGGAGGGGCCGTTGTCCGGCATCACGCCGAAGGTGAAGCAGGCTGGGAAGATGATGGTGCCCGCCATCAGCGCCACGAAGGTGTCGAGCGCGCAGATGCGCACGGCTTCGCCGGGCAGGGTGTGCTCGTCGCTCATGTAGCTGCCGAAGATCTCCATGGCGGCGATGCCGAGCGAGAGCGTGAAGAACGCCTGGTTCATCGCGTCGGTGACGAGGCTGCCGAAGCCGTTTTCGCGGATGGAATCCATCGAGGGGACCAGATAGAACTTCATGCCCTCCGCCGCGCCGGAGAGCGTCAGGCTGTGAACGGCGAGCACGAGAATGAGCACCAGCAGGCAGAGCATCATGACCTTCGTCACGCGCTCAAGGCCCTTTTGCAGGCCGAAGGAGCAGACCAGAAAGCCCGCGACGACCACGACCTCGGCCCAGAGCGCCATTTCGCCGGGGGAGGAGAGCATCGCGCCGAAGGCGCTCGCGACCTCATCCGTGCTCATGCCGGAATGGAACGCGCCGGTGAGGAACTTGCCAAAGTAGCTGACCATCCAGCCGGAGACGGTGGTGTAGTACATCATCAGCAGGTAGCAGCCGAGCAGGCAGAACCAGCCGTGGATGTGCCATTTCTGACCGGGCTTTTCCAGTGTCTTATAGGAGAGCACGGCGCTCCTGCGGCTCGCGCGGCCGACCGCCAGTTCCATCGTCAGCACGGGCACGCCCATCACGAGCAGGCAGAGCAGGTAGAAGAGAACGAAGTAGCCGCCGCCGTTCTTGCCGGCGATGTAAGGGAAGCGCCACACGTTGCCGATGCCGATGGCGCAGCCCGCGCTCACCAGCAGGAAGCCCAGACGGGAGCGGAAGGATTCGCGTTTCATGCTTTCTGAACACCTCATTTGTTGATAAACTCGACCGCCGCCAAGGCGGCAGTTTGACTATTCTACCGCAAAGAGCCGCCCTTTGCAAGGGCGGCTCCCGAAAAAAATGCACAAAATTGCTGTTTGGTCGTTCATCCGAATTTCGCGCGGAAGCGCTCCTGCGCGGCGCGGCCCGCGTCGGTCAGACCGTCACGGTCGCCGAGCAGATAGGTGACGATGCGGGAGAACATATCGAGGTCGTAGCTGTCGGTGAGCGAGGCGCGGTAGGCGCTCAGCCTTTCAAGCGCGCGGTCCTGCTCGGCAGCGTCGTATTGACCCAGCCAGTTGAGGAAGCTAATGCCGCCGCTCATCACCTCTTTCAGCCTGCCGCCGTCCAGAGCGTCGGGACGGAGGACATTGTTTTTTGCCAGCAGCGCGGTCAGATCGGCATAATAAGCGGGGCTGCCCGTGCTGCAATCGCCGCTCATGCTGCCCTCCAACATGCGTCGCGTGCCGCCGTCCATGAGGCAGACGATATAGGGACCGTCCAGGACCGTGTCGCCGTCCAAAAAGGCCCAGCCGTCCTCGTCCACCTCAGTGCCGCCCGCGAGCAGGATTTTTTCCGGCTTTTGCGCGTGGTAATGCTGGCTGAAGCTGTAAACCTCCAGCGTCAGACCCTCATAGCGGGTCTCCGCACCGAGGAAGGAGACGTCTGTGTACCAGTCGTCGTACTGCGCGGCGCTGCCCGCAAGGGTGTCGTACCGCTGCCGAACAAGCTGCTTTGCCCGCGCAGCGATCTCAGCGGGAACGCTCGGATCGGCAAGCGTCGCGTCAGCGACGTGGTCGGTGTGGCTGCGGTCGGGCTTGTAGAGCAGCAGGCTTTCACCGTCGAAATAGAGATAGCGCGTGAAGTTGACCCCATCGCCGGGAGCGTCGCCCGCAGACAAGCCGCAGAAGAGGAGCGAACGGCTGGCGGGAGCGGCGGATGTGTAGTCCCACCAGTTCAGCTCCGGCCACGCGGCGGTGATGACGCTCTTGAGGTCGACGCCGTAGAGATCGCCGCCGCGCTCGTAGTAGATCGCGGGGAAATCGGAGCTGTTGACGATCTCACACACGCCGTCGCCGTCCATGTCCATCTGCGTGAGCCAGTCAAGGGCATTGGAGGGGATGCGGCGGTCGGCAATGCGCTGTGCCTTCCCGGCAAGGGGAATGGTCATCCACGGCTCCCGCGCGGGCAGGATGTCCGCGAGCGGCGTCGGGTCGACGGTCTCAAAGTCCGGCAGCGGCGCGGGCGAGGATTCCAGACTGTCGATGCACGCCATCAGCGCGGGACTGTCGATCCAGAGCGTCGGGCGGTCGCTGGGATAGCTTGAGGAGAGCCCCGGCTCAAAGGTGGGATGCAGGAGCCGCACGCGGTCGAAGCCGCAGAGGAAGGTGTATTGCGTGCCGTCCCGCATATTCACCGTGAGCGTGTAGTACGCGGAGTCTCCGTAGCCGCGCTGCGTGTAAAGCTCCGCCTCGGTGAGGGCGTTGAGGGCGGGCACGAGCTGCGCCGAAAGTGCGGTCAGCTC
>CEBV01000034.1_pt1 | contig 31617 bp, 33 predicted proteins | sample 554741 | NCBI WGS metagenome assembly CEBV01 (sample SAMEA3182070, study PRJEB8094) | gut metagenome | biome: human; feature: gut; material: Stool; isolation source: human stools | place: Canada | collected 2011-11-22 | reverse complement strand
GTCTTTTGTTGCAATGGATTCAAGCTCGTTTTTCGTTATCCTCGCGCGCGCACACGCGCGCGCACGCACGCACGCGGAAATGTTTCTTGTTAGTATTACTTAGTATCCCATGTATAGTAAGACGAAATGAAATAAAATATTTGCAATGTTTATTTTCCTCCAAAAAGTTCTGATAATAGACCTGAATAGTTTTACTATATCGGAAAATAAACATTTGCAACACGCCGTTATCTTTATGCTATCTTGGATAATTGTTATCGGTCTGGGGAGAGCTAAAGCTCTCCTCCTAAGAAGTTCTAACTCTTGTATAATAGGCGTCCTCAAAATTTTGAAATTTCGGGGAGTCGAAAACCTGCGCAAAGTTCTTTTTCCCGCCCGGATGTTGCTCGACCCCTTCCGAGCGCAGAAGCTCCCCCTCTATGTACCTTCTGCAGACCTGAACCCCCAGGCTGAAAGAATTGCCGCGAACGTTCACAAGCGAACGCCCAGTGACGTTCGGAAATTTTTCAACAATTTCTTGCGCTAAGTTGCGCTTGTGTGGTATAATAGGCAGGCAATCTTGAAAGGGGGATTTTCATGTTTGATTTTGATGCAGGTAAAGAACGGCTTTCTATCCTGAGCAAGTATGTCCGTCTGCCGCACAGTGCCGAGCACGGTGAGGTCACGGCATCGCTTTTGTATGAACGCCTTGTCATGGCCGCTATCGCCGCGTCTAAGACTGAAGAGGATTTGGGCAGAATCTTTTCCTTCTCGTGGGACACTGTACGTTATTTGACCAATATGAACCTGTCCAATGACGATTTTGCCAAGCTGACGCTTGCCATCTTTGACCGGCGACCCATTCCCTGCCTGTTTGTCCAACAAAAGACCGGGGACTGGTTTGAAATGCCGATGATTTGCGCTATCGAATGCGGTGAAGACGCAGGTGTTCATTTTCGCCTGAATGAATTCTTCATCAAAACCTGTATCCCAGGCGGCCGCAGACGCGCTGCAAGCGCCGCGTCACTCTATGGCGTGTCCGTATCCCACCGGCTCCATACGCTGCTCACAGGGGCGCTGGAGGCTGGAGAAATGGTCATTTCGTCTGAGAGACTCAGAGAGGTTCTCCATCTCGGCCAAAAAGAACCTGTCGCCTATCCGGAGAAGTACAGCCGGTATAAGGACCTGTTCCGGAAGGTCATTCGCCCCTGCTGTTTGGAGCTGACCGGCATGACGGACATTTGCGTGAAGTCCGTCGAGCCGATTGGGGTAAATTGGGAGAAAGCTCCGAGCCTGAAGGTTGCTACAAAATTCGTTGTGGAGCGGCAGCCGGTATCTTTGCGTATTCCAAAACTCTGTATTGGGGAAATCACGCCTTGTGATGATGCGGCCATGGGAACTGCATATCAGCAAGTGGAAATATGCGCATGAGCGCCGGGGAGGAAGAGGAATGAACGCAAAGGACAAACCGAACGGTTCCAAATCAACGCTGCAATCGACATCGCATCTTGTCGTACAGGGAAATTCCCTTGTCCGCAGCTTTATAACGGAAATGTCAGTCAACCAGCTCAAGTTGTTCTATTACCTGATTGGGACCGTTGAAAAGAACGACAGCTCGTTCTATGTCGTTGACGTGGACTACAAAACACTTTACCGTCTTACAAACGGTGATTACACCGCCGGATATGGAAAGAAGTACGTTGACGCTCTCTTACGCGAGGCGGTGGAGAGTAAGCTCACACCGCTCAAACCCGCTGCGTGGAAGGGCAAATTGCCAAGGCGCCTGACGTGGTTCAAACTTCTTGCCGTCACAAGTAGATATGGGTGCTCGTCCGCTCGAATCGTCCTGGAAGAATGGCTTGCGCCGTTCCTGCTTCATCAGCAGAAGAATTTTACAGCGTTTCAGTTTGCTGATATTTCACAAATGACTGGTCTGAACGCTCTAAAGCTCTACCCCCTCTTTTGCTCCTTCAAGAGTATGGGTTCTTGGGAAGTCGGGTTCTCTGAATTGAAGTGTCTGCTGGGACAGTGTGAAGCGTATTCTGCATACAAGGTCTTTTATAAGCGTGTGCTCGCTCCTGCTATCAAGGAGATAAACGAGCGGACCGGCATCAACGTGGCCTGCGAGTCCATTCGAAGCAAGGAGGACAGGAGAAAGGTCGGCAGTATCCGCTTCACGATTACAGAGAAGCCGAACTTCAAGAAATCCGCTCCGCCTCGCGTTAAGATATCCCTCGTCCAAGATAGTGATACTTTCGTCCGTGTTATCCGCGCTGCGTAGCACTTGAAAATTTAAGAACCGGGGAGTTTGAGTTCTTTCCTTCCTAAGAATCCCTTGTTGCGACTGGCATTGCCATACGCGCCCACATATCGTTTTGTACCTGCTATGGAGTTGCTCCGGCAGGGCTTTGTCATCTTTGGGGTTCTTTGGAACCCATAATCCACGGCTCCCCAGTTCTGCTGCTCTTAGGTTCTTCCGTTCCACGGTGCTCAGGTTCTCATATTTGCCTTTTTGTTTGCCATGCTGTATCCGTTTTTTCTCAAAAGTGCAAACTCGTGGGCGCAATTTTATGCCCGTAGAGGGTTCTCCAATCCTTCGATTCCAGAGTTCCTAAGTTCTTAAATTCTTCGGTTCTTGGGTTCTTGAAATATGGTGTAATATCTTGCTGTCTTAATTTGCCTGTGAAATTGAAATAAGGGGCACATACCGCGCACACGCCAAAAGTTCAAGTTCCTTGGAATTGAATTTTGGTTCTTCGGTTCTCGGATTCCTGCCCTCTCAAATTCTTTAGTTTTTTGAAACAAAAAAGAAGTAACCGCCGTTTCCTGAACAAGTTCTGCGATTACTTCAAAGACAATCTTCGGTTCTTTGATTCCAGTCCTCTCAGGTTCCTCTTTCGCGGAAGCGACTGCACGGAATACTTGACATCCGTTGAGCATCTGCGTATAATGAAACTATAAAAGGCGCTGCGACAAGCGGTTAGCCTTGGAAATCAGTCAAGAAAATGACCGCTTACCTTGGCCGGGGCGGTCATTTTCGTTTGTAAATCTGGACTATCAGACCTACAAGGCCGATGATAACAAGTGAATACGCAAAAAGCGATTCATAAGTAACCATTGGCATCACCTCCCTCCACGGGGAAGTGCTAACCGCCTGCCGTTCGTGCAGCGCCAGCAGTAGTATACCATAATTCGACAAAATGTGCAACAAAAAGAAGTAACCTCCCTGCCTCCCAAGCGGACGGTTACTTCTTTTAACCTATTGGGGGACTAACCGTTTGCTGGTAGCGCCCCCCCTGTTTCTATTGTCAGTATAGCTCCAGTCCCATGAAAAGGTCAACATTGAATTCTATGTTTCAAATTCTACAGTTCCCGGATTCCCACCCTCTCAGGTTCTTCGCTTCCATCTGAGCGACATCTCTGCAAATCTGCTGGTTTTTGAATTTGCCTGTACAGTCGTGAGGCGGCTGCTTTCGGTCTGCGGCGGAACTTGTCTACCCGTATTCTTAGGTTCTTTGCTCACATTTTGCGAAGAAACGCGAAATCCGTTGCAATCCCAAGGCTTGTGTGCTACTATGTCCACGGCGCATCCGTCATCTTCCGGGCAAAGAGCCGGCAAGGTTGCTCCTTCGCAGACCCTATAGTTTTAAGTTCTCACGCTCCTAAGTTCTCAGGTTCTCAAATTTCAAAGGGGCGATTATTGACAAACGAGCTAATGTGTGGTATAATAACATCATAGAAACTAAGGGAGTTATCTCCCGCCATTTCTCAATATTAAATCAAGAAAGCGAGGCATCTCTATGAAAACTAAGTGCTCCCCCCGTATGAAGGCGCTGCTGCTCGTTCTGGCAATGGTGCTTTCCCTGTTTTGTGTCAGCATCGGCACGGCGCATCCCCGCTTCACCGATGTCCCTGATTCCTTCTGGGCCTCCAAGGAGATTGCCTGGGCGGTTGATAAGGGCGTTGTGAACGGTACGTCTGCCACGACCTTCAGCCCGAATGACAAAACCCTGCGCGGCCAGATGACCGCTATTCTCTACCGTTATGCCGGCGAGCCTGCCGTGAGCGGCGCTTCCTCCTTCTCCGATGTGAAGTCCTCCATCTACTACGCAAATGCTGCAAGCTGGGCGCAGAAGAATAACATCCTAATTTCTACTGTCACTGGCTCGAATAAGTTCCTCGGTGACACGACCATCAGCCGTGCTGAGTTCTGCGCGATGGTTTATAACTACGCCGGCTATAAGAGCATTGACCGCAAGACCACCTCTGCTGCTCCTTTCAGCGATGTGAAGGGACTCTCCTCTGAGCTTCGCGCCGCTATCAACTGGGCGTATGCCAACGGCATCGTCAATGGCGTGGATAAGACCCACTTCTCCCCTGACTCCACCCTGACCCGCGCACAGGCCGTCGTGATGCTCTATCGCTACGAGAATAAGTTCGCTTCCGGTGGCACGGAAACCAATCCCTCCACCGAGACTCCTGCGAAGCCCGACGGTACGACCAAGACCTATACCGGCGCTGATGTAACTGCCGAGCGCAAGTCTAAGGCTGTTGGTACTCTTGGCTCCTACTTTGAGGTCAATGTCCCCGTTGGCCAGAAGGTTTACTTTAAGGTGTCCGATAGCTCCGGCAAAATCCTTGGCGTCAATATCAAGGACTGCAATGGTTTTTATAACCATACGACCGACATTGGCTTTGTCGGGATTGATGTGGATTCCAGCAGCGTCATGGTCGAGGGTTACAAGGCAGGCACTATGGTTGTGAGCCTGTTCAAGTCCGATGAAACGAATGGGACGCTCAGCACCGTTGTTATCCGTGTTGGCGGTTCCACCTGTTCCGTCGCCATTACGACCCCCAGCGGTACTTCCACCAATCCCGGCGGTAATGAGACTGGCAACCAGGGCGGTGAGTTTGACTACGATTCCGTGAATTTTGATGCCAATATGGACATCCGCAATGAAATTATCCGTTTGACGAATGAGGTTCGTAAGGAAAACGGAGTATCTGAACTTTCTGTTGACTCTGCGATGATGAATGCGGCACAGGCTGCGGCTGAGTATTATGCAATGTCTGGCGATGGCTGGAATGGACACAATCTGAATATGGAGGACCAGTGCGAAAAATGGGCTGGCGCAACTCGTTGGAGTCTCACAAATCTTACTGGCATTTCAAGCGGCATCAATGTAGCATCTCGTGCCATCACAAATTGGAAGAATTCCAGCGGACACTTTCAGTCCATGATTGACTCTTGGAACAATGTTCTTGGTGTCGGTGTTGCGAAAGATGCAAATGGATACTATTGGTGTGTTCAGGCTTTTGGCATCTGATAACTAAATTTACCGAACGAAGAGAGACTTGACAACGATTGGCTTGTCAAGTCTCTCTTCCGCTTTTAAGCATAATTTTACGATAACAGTACAGTAGTAACGAACAATAACTAACAACTATATTGTGTAACAGATTTAAGATGCTGGTATATCTTAAAACACTGCGGTTGATTCGGTTCCTATCTTCTTCATAGAGAAAGCCAAACGGACATTTTCAGTCTAATAGAGCTGCCTATAAAAGCAAATTCACAGCTTGCTACGTTGGAAGGCATTTCCGCCCGTATTCCAAGTGTGGAGTTGCTTATACCTATGTGTCTTATGCAAAGGTTCCGATACCTCCGATACCGATGTTAAAACCAGCAGCAGCAGCCTTACGGTTGCTGCTGCTGGTTTTTGAGCTGTCAAGAGGAGCTTGCATTCATATTTTCAGAACCCAAGAAGCGGAGAACCTGAGAGTTTACATCATCGGCTCTTGCCATTCTCGTTTTACAAGAAATCTTCAAATAATCTACTCAAAAAATTGACTGCTGAATCAAAAGGTGGTATAATATCATCAATGAGGGATAATGCTGAATTCCTTAAAATAACAATGAAAGGATTGATTTTGTGAGAACAAAAATCGGGACAAGATTGCTGTCTTTGTTTCTGACGGCAATCTGCGTCATTGGCCTCATTCCAACCAGCGCGTTTGCGGCTCCTTCTGGAAGTATGCCGAGTGAAATCACGTTACAGAAGAGTGACTATTTTCTCGACACAGATGGAAGTAAGACGTACAACTCTCCCAGTTTTGGCGAACAGCTCTACCTCCACATTATCAACATGAATGTCGGCGGGAAGACCAAGGTTGGATTCTGTGCTGAGCACGGCAAGCAGCTTGGCAACACGCTGATTGGTAAGAAGTGGGGCAATCCGGAGCCAGTAACAAATAGCTTCATCAAGATGATGATTGGCTATTATTACTGCATGACGGACGCCAAGTACCAGACCGACGCCTATAAGGAGAAGTGGGGCGGCGCACTATGGACCGACCAAAACCTGATTCGGTATCACAACGCATGGATTCAGGCGCTCTGCTGGCGTGCGTTGGGTCAGGGAACTGCAATTCCTTCTGACGCAGAAGGACAGAAGGTCGCGATTGCCAAAGAGCTGATGTATATTGCGAATGCAAAGAATGGCACCAGCTACTCCGACATCTATACGGACAAATATGGCACCACCACCTTCTATCAAAAGGGCGAGAAGGTCCTTGATAACACGGATTGTTGGCCTGATGTAGATGTAACCCTGTATCATTACATTGGCGGTAATGCGACATCTCCGGATGGCAAGAAGCATTACACCAATGACAACACGCAGGCTATCATGATTGCTACGCCAAAGAACGAACCGACGGGTGACACATATCGGATTATCGTCAAAAAGGTGGATTCCAGCAATCCCACTAAGGGACTTGCTGGTGCTGAATTCTCCTTGAAGATGGTTGGCTCGGATGACCCCAGCTTCCCCCAGACCGGCGTTACCGGTCAAGATGGCACATACACATTTAAGAAACTCAAAGCTGGCACCTATCAGGTAACGGAGACCAAGGCACCGGAAGGCTACCAAATCGACAACCCAGGCCCCTACGCGGTGACGCTTCCTACCAACGGCCAGCAAACCGTTACCGTGACCGCGTTGGACACGCCCATTACCCTCGCCAGCGGCAGCATCCGCAAGGTGGATAAGGACAGACCGACGATGGGACTGGCCGGTGCGACCATTCGCATCACTGGCATTGACAATAACTTCACCTATGAAGGTCAGACGGTCGAGGGCGGCGCTCTCACCGATGTGCCTTGGGACACGATGCCTGTCGGCTCTTATGTAGCCGAGGAGATTGGCGCTCCCGAAGGCTACATCCTCCCCTCTCCCCATGAGAAGAAGGAATTCTACTGGGACAAGAAGAACGAGGTTAAGCTGGTCTTCGAGAACGATTCCAAGGTCAAGGTTCAGCTTCTGAAGAAGGACGAATCCAATAATCCTCTTCCCGGATGTCTGTTCACGGTCATTAAGAACGGTCAAACCCTCTTCTCTGCTGTGACTGACGCTGCGGGAACCATCACCGTTCCGAACGTGACGGAAGGCACCTACTGGTTCGTCGAGAAGGACGCTCCGGAGGGCTACGTCGTCAACAGCGAGCCTGTGACGGCCTATGTGAGCGCGGCTGACATTCAGGGCAACAAGACCGTGACGGTCGAGGCGACCAACCACAGAAAGCCCGGTCTCGAAATCGTGAAAATCGACTCCGTGACCAAGGAACCTGTCGCCAACTGCACCTTCGACATCCGCAGCATCGACGGAACCTACCACGAGACTCTCACCACGGACGGCACCGGCCGCATCTTCCTTGAGAATATGACGCCCGGTTCTTACGAAGTGAAAGAAACTGCCGTTCCCCAGGGCTACAACCTGAACCCTGAGAAGCAGACGGTTGAGCTGACTGCCGGCGGCACCTTTACCCTCACTTTTGAGAACGTCCCCAAGACTGACTTCACCCTCTTCAAGCATGACTCGAACAACCACCCCATCGCTGGTGTGACTTTCGAGATTTCCAAGAAGGGCGGCCAGTCTCTCGGCCACTTCACCACGGACGGCCAGGGCAAGCTGACGGTTCCCAATCTGGAACCCGGCATCTATGTTGCTGTTGAAACGGATTGCCCGGACGACTACATCCTCGACAAGACTCCGCATGAGTTCCAGGTCAATGCAGGTGTCACGAATGTTGGCATTGATGTTGTGAACCTCAAGAAGCCTGAAATCACCGTCAAAAAGGTCGATTCCATCGTTGGCGGCGGCGTTAAGGACGCAAAGTTCGAAATCTTCTACGCCGGTACTGGCGGCACCGGCTCTCCCGCAGGAACCTATGAGAGCCTCGGCACCAAGTACACCGACGCAAACGGCATTATCCATCTCGACCACCTGAAGGAAGGCTGGTATCGCTTCACGGAAGTGGAAGCTCCCGCAGGCTATCAGCTGGACGAACCCTCCACGCAGGAGATTTACCTCAAGGGAGACGATAACGCAGCGCTTACCTTTAAGGACACTCCGCTCTCCGCCATCATCGTGATGAAGAAGGACGGCGTGAATGGCAAGGCGCTTCCCGGCGCTACCTTCCAGCTCCGTTACCTCGGCGGCACGTCCGGTACGGGCGGTACGGTAATTGGTGAGAAAGTGACCGACCAGAACGGCGTGTGCTCCTGGACCAGCCTCAAGGCTGGCACCTACATCGTCGAGGAAGTCAAGCCCGCTCCCGGCTATAACATCGTTGAAGGCCCCAAGACCGTCTATATCTCTGGCAAGGCGCAGGACGTTATCACGGTTTCCTTTGATAACTCTCCTGACGGTACGCTGCTGATTAAGAAGGTCGATGCCAAGCATCCCACGAAGGTGCTCGCTGGCGCTAAGTTCCGTGTTCAGTATACCAACGGTACGCTGCTCGGCAATGACAATGGCATCTTCACCACCGACGAGAACGGACAAATCACCATTGCCGGTCTTGAACCGGAAAAGACCATCATCGTGACTGAGATTGAGGCTCCTGCCGGTTACATCATTGACGGTCAGGCTCAAACCATCGACATCAAGTCCGGCAAGGTCGTTTCCATCACCTTCAAGAACGCGCCCAAGGGCGAACTGGTCATCGAAAAGACCGATGCCGCAACTGGCAAGCTGCTCTCCGGCGCTGAGTTCATCATCCGCAAGTCCGACGGTACTGAAGTCGGCGCAGATGGCAACATCCATAACGACCTTACTATCGAGTCCGGCACGCTGTCCTCTGACAGCCATTTCGTGACCGGCGGTGACGGACGCATCATCATCAAGGGCCTGACTCCCGGCAACTACACCATCACTGAGGTCAAGGCACCTGATGGCTACCTGATTGGTAAGAATGCTTCCCGCACCATTCAAATCACTGCTGGCGATACCCAGACCATCACTTTCGCTAACCCCAGCACCTGCTCCCTGCTCATTAAGAAAGTCTGCACGGAGAACCCCGACAAGATGCTTGAAGGCGCTGTTTTTGACGTGCGTTACGCGGATGGCACCGTGGTCGGTGACTCCAACGGCGTGTTCACTACCGGTGCTGACGGCACTATCCTGATTACCGGTCTCGAAGCGAACAAGGCCATTGTTGTGACGGAAACCAAGGCTCCTGACGGCTTTGCTATCGACACAACGCCTCAGACCATTACCACGCAGGCTGGCAAGGTCGTTCAGCTGACCTTCGCCAACGCTCCCTATGGCAAAATCATCATCGAGAAGCGTGACAGCAAGACCAACGAGCTGCTCCCCGGCGCTGAGTTCCGCGTGACCACCGCCGCTGGCTGCGAAGTCGGTCAGAACGGCGTCATCGGTGATACTAACCTCACCAGCAACGGCATCTTCACCACCGGCGCTGACGGTAAAATCACCATCACCAACGTCCGTCCCGGCAACTACATCATTACGGAAATCAAGGCTCCCGACGGTTATCTCATTGATGACCCGACCCGCACGATTACCGTAACGTCCGGCGATACGCAGACCATCGTGTTCAAGGACACCAAACCCGGCGGCCTTATCATTGAGAAGCGCGACAGCGTGACCAAGGAGCCTCTGGCTGGTGCTACCTTCAAGGTGACGACCTCCGACGGCAGATTCGTCGCACAGGATGGCGGTGCCACCTCTACAAACGGCCTCTATACCACGGATGCCAACGGTCAAATCCACATCGTTGACCTTGACCCTGACACCTATGTTGTCACGGAAGTGACCGCGCCCGACGGCTATCTGATGGACGCTCCTTCTCAGACTGTCAAGATTGAGAAGAACGACACGCAGACTCTCACCTTCTACGATACGCCGCTCGGCGGCCTTACCATCGTCAAGGTTGACTCTGAGTCCGGCAAGCGTCTGGAAGGTGCCAAGATTGAAGTTGCTAAGATGAACGGCGAAATCGTCGGCACCTATGTGACTGATAAGCTGGGCGTCATCCAGCTCCCCGACCTCGATGACGGTTGGTATCAGCTGACCGAAATCAAGGCCCCCAAGGGCTACTTGCTCGACTCCACTCCGCAGAAAGTCGAAGTGAAGAAGGGCGAGACCAAGACCTTCGAGTTTGAGAACACCGCCTCCGCATCCATGCTTATCCACAAAATCGACTCCGTGACCCGCAAGGGTATCCAGGGCGTTAAGTTCGTCGTGTACGACAGCTCCATGACCCCCATCGGCGAATACGAGTCTGACGACCAGGGCTATGTCCACCTGAACAAGACCCTTGAGGACGGCAAGTATTACGTCCGCGAAATCGTGGCAGCCGAGGGCTACATCCTCGATAACAAGGTTAAGAGCTTCACGGTTCTGGCTGGCGATACTGCTATGATTGAGTGGGAGAACACTTCCGAACTTGGTCAAATTCAGGTCATCAAGACCTCTGAGGGCTACAGTTCCGTCAATGGTCTTCCTGCTGGCACTCCCCTCTCCGGCGCTATCTTCGCTGTCTATGACAAGCAGAATAACGTCGTGGATAAGTTCCAGACCAACGAGAACGGCATCGGCTCTTCCAAGAAGCTCCCGCTCGGTATCTATACCGTGAAGGAAGTTCAGGCCCCCGCGAACTACGGTCTGAATCCCACCGTGTTCACCGCTGACATCGAGTTTGCCGGACAGGTCGTTAAGCTGAATGTGACCGACCCCGTTATCACGGCCGGCGTCTCCATCAAGAAGACCGGTTACGCGCAGACGATGAATAACAATGTCATGCGCTGGACCGTCAGCGGCGTCCGCAATGACTCCACCACTTCCCTCCAGAGCTTCTACTGGAGAGATACCCTGCCTACTGACGCTGTTCGTCTGACCCGTCTGGTGACTGGTACTTACAGCACCACGCAGACTTACAAGGTCACGTTCACCACTAACCTCAACAGCCAGTGGCGCACCGCATACGACAACCTGAGCACTGCCAAGAACTACACGCTCGACATGAGTTCTGCCGCTCTGGGCCTTGCCAGCAACGAGTATGTGACGCAGTTCATGCTCTCCTTCGGTATCGTCCCCGCTGGGTTCCACCAGCTCACGAACGCCACCGTTGACGCGCAGACGCTGTACGCGCTCACCAATGGCTACAAGTTCACCAATAAGGCTGACGTCGGCGGTCTGCTCGGCGGCAACTGGGTGCAGAGCATCGCTCGCTGGACTACTTCGGTTTATTCCCACTATGTTCCTGCGAAGCCCGTTGCTCCCAAGTCTCCCAAGCTGCCTCGTACCGGCTACTAAGCCTTTTCCCCTCCTCGCATAATCAAGTTAGAAAGCTCCCCCAGAGGCAATGCCTCCGGGGGAGCTTTCCTGTCCCTGTCTCAAAACGCCCCTGAGAGCGCGTAGGACGCATTTTTCTCGTAGGGTATTCGGATATACTCGCAGGCGCGCAGAAACGCTCCTGCGGCCTCCCTGCGGCGAATTTCACGCTTTCACACCGCTACTGTATCTGCCTGCGTCCAATTATCAAAACAATAACTAAAAAAGTACCGCCGGAAGCAAATTGCTTCCGGCGGTTTGGCCTATCTTAAAATTAAATTTTGTAGTCTGGATGGAACTGTTTCATCCATGCGGAAAACTCGTCTTTCGTACATCCTGATAGCTTCAGCGCATCAGTATAGTTTATTACGCCTTCTGCAACGGCTTTGCAAAGCATCGCAATGCCACCCTCCTGTCGGCCTTCTTTGATGCCTTCCCTACGTTCGTCCATGAGTGCCATACGGAATGTCACAAAATCAACCTCCTTTTCAGGGGCGTGTCTCACTTTTTTTGTGAGGTCTGTTGCCTCTTGCGCCAATCTGTGCCAACGCCCCGGAAAAATCTCCGGGGCGTTTTTACTGTTTTGCGGAAAATCAAGTTTTGAAATTCGGATGCAATTTCTGCATCCATTCAGTAAATTCTCCTTTGGTGCAGCCGGAAAGGTTCAATGCCTCCGCAACAGTCAATACACCTTTGGCAACGAGGTCGCAGAAAGTTTCAATACGACCTTCTTGCCTGCCTTCTCTGATGCCTTCTTTGATGCCTTCTTCACGGCCTTCTTTATGAGCCGCCCTGCGTTCATCCATGAGTGCCATACGGAACGTCACAAAATCAACCTCCTTTTCAGGGTCGTGCCTCACCTTCTGAGTGAGGTCTACTGCTTCCTGTGCCAACATCGTTGAAAAATTCGCAGTATCATTGTTATCTCGAATATAGTCCAGATATTCGGCAATGGAATCGGAAACATTGCTCCTGTCCGTATACCTGGTATTGAGCAAAATTACATGACTGCCATCATTGTATTCATCATCCGTACCTTTGTAGTACGATACCCGCTCGTATTTCGCCAAGCCTTTTCCCACATGGTCAAAATTGCAGATGAAGATGATAAAACTCTCCGGCAGCTTATCGTAGTCCATGCTGCGCTTCAGCAGCTCCCGGTCGATGACCGACTGATAGTATCGGCTGCGTTTTTCGATGCTGTCTGAGGTGTTCTGCATCTCGACATCGTAGTGAGTATTGTTTTCGTCTGCCAGAAATACGTCGAGCCGAATACCGTGACCGAGCACGGTATCGCTCAGGTCCGCTTCTTTGGCCGCAAACACGATACGCTCGATTTTGCATTGCAGTAATTCCTCCAGGAACAGCTTGCAGATGCCAGAGTTGCGCATAACCTCACCGAACATGAAGCGGTCAGACAAAGGTAGATTTTTGAACTCGTCTCGATACATGGGTTTCCCTCTTTCTTTTGTTGCTTTATTATACCACGCCCTTTCGTGCCTTACAAGCGGAAAATTGCGTAAAGTGTTTCGATGCTATTAAAGCGCCGCCTTCCCGTCCGCAGGCGGCCAGTCCAGCATCGGCCGTCCGACATTCAAAATCGCTTTCGCAATAGAATCGGGCGAGAAGAAGCGCGAAACGGAAATGCCGGTCCACGTTCCATTCGTGCCGTTGATGCCGTTCAGGAGTTTCACCGCTCGGCCAAACTTTACATCGCCAAATACGGGCCACTCTTTGAGATTTTTGGTGTAGTCATCTACGAGCACATCGGTCATTCTGACGCCGCCCGGAACACGCAGACGCTTGGGAACGGAGCTTTCGACATATAGTCGGTGGTCCACATCCACAAAACTCAGATACTCGTTGAGCCACGCATTCTTCTCCGAAATGGCATAGCGGCTGTCAGCGAGAACCGCAGACAGGATAAACACCTCCGCTTCCCCGCTTTCGTAGAGCTTCCATGCGGCCTCTACAACGCTCTGATATGGCTTTAGCGAAAGGAAATAATCCTTCTCGTACAGGTCTTCCGGCTCCTTGGCGGCTTTCCATTCCGCCAGCGTGCCGTCCATGTCAAAAAATACTCGAAACATATCATTATTCTCCTTTTCAGTCTATATGGGAGTCCCCGCTCAAATGAGCGAGGACTCTTTTCCCATGTGGTCAAAAATTTTCTCAGTGTTAATGCGATAGCCTCCGAATGGAGTTTCCTCCAGAAAGAAACCTCTGGACAGAAGCTCTGCTTCCAGTCCCAGATAGACCGGCCTCTTTCCAAACTGCGTCACGCGATACACAACATACGGGTGGTTCTCCGCGAAGGCAAATGGGATTCTGACGCGAGTACCATCCGCCGTCTTTGCGGCGAACACAATGTCGTCGCCGAAGCGTTCCGGTCCGAAATGACACTCCTTGAGTCCGATGGCGGACAAATCAAATGTCTGCTTCACAGTGCCTCCCTCCTTCCCACAGACTTCCGAATCAAAGGCATTCGCAAATCTGCTTGCGGGTCAGGTTCGGCGTCGTGTCGAAGGTATTGACAAAATCCTTGAGTGTCTTCGTGCCGTCCTCAAGGGCGTTCATAGCTTTCTGCGCCTGCACGGTGCTGGTGAACTTCATTCCCAGACGGAACTTCTCCCCACGGCGGGGATAGGCATAGTTGTAATAGCCTTTGTACACGCTGCCCTTAGCAATGGGGTAGGCTGCCAACTGGTCAGCATAGGCATGGACAGAAGGATAGTCCTCGCTCCAGTCTTCCATCTGAAGCAGATACTCGCCATCCACCTTCGACGTAATGTTTCTTCTCTCGATAACTTTCATAGTAAATCTCCTTATGCAACTTTTTTCTTTGTTTCATGTGAAACATTTGTGATTTTCGAAGATTTTTGGAACTTTTGAACTGAAATTCTCAAATTCTTTAATTCCTGGATTCTCAGGTTCTCAGGTGCCAATGCAGTAAATGTAGTTCCCATGCCGAACGACGTCGGCATCCTTGGGCCAGAACCCACACCGCTTCATGCCGCGAACGCTTCCGGAGCAGTGAATGTTCGGACACTTAGACAGGTCAATGTGCCCTTTTGCTGCGATAGCTTTTGAGAGAGATGTGTAATACATGGTTCAGACCCCCTTCAACAGACCGTCATTTTCCCGGTCAGTCGGATGGGCACGCTCTGAGAAAGCCCCATGTGCTTGCGGAACTGGTAGCCGAGATTGCTTCTTGCCTTCTTTTCCGACTCCGCAAACGTCTGCCCTCTCCACTTCACGGAGAGAATGTCGTCAAAGGAGCGCACGGCACCATCGTAACTGTACCTTTTTTTCGTGGTGTTCATTTTTCATTTCTCCATTCTGAAAAAATATGTATATAAAAGCCAGCGCTCCCAATGGGGGCACCGGCTGAATTTTCATTTTGTTTGTGATACTTCCTTTGTATGTTTTCAGTATACGGCTTGTAGGAGAAACCCCCTTGTTTCAACGCTGGGAACTTGAGAACCCGAATTCCCGCTCTTGGAACCGCAAAGAAAAAGCCCACTCTGCATTATGCAGAGCGGGCGTGCTTAGTCTCAGAGATTGAGGTTAATGCGGCGGTTGAGTTTCTTCACCTCGTCCTTGCAGACGGTGCTCAACTCCTCCACTTCAGGAGCGGAAGACACATTTTTGAGCATCGCGCAGGCGTCCTTGAAGGTGACATCCGGGCTGGTTGTGAAGAGAATGTTGGAATCATCCATCAGCTCAACAAGCCAGACAATGTACTCGTCCGTCTTGTTGTCCATCGTCAAATTGTCGATGATGTGATTCATTTCCAGAAGCTCTGAGACAGCGGAGAAGTTCTCCGCCCATGCCGCGTGGCACTCGCGCTGTGCCTTCTCGACCTCATAGAACTCCTCGTCCGTCATAGTGTCGGCGAATACGCCGTAACAGTACGCTTTAATCATAATTTTGTCTCCTTATCGAAAGTTGGTATTCTCAAACAGATAGTCCACGACAATCTGTTCCGTCCGCTGCCGGGAAAGTCTCATTTTCTGAATGACTTCCACATCAGGGAACAGGTTTCTGATATGCCGCGAAGCACGAATAGCTCGCGACAAATCTTCGTCATCGCTGGCGTTATTCTCCACGAGGCACAACAGGTCATAGACCGGTGCGGAAGAAATGCTTAGGATAGAATAGATGGAGCATCTGCGGTTGAGCTTTTCGCATACATCTCGCATCGTCTCCATGGGCGGCAGCGTGACGCAGATGCGTCCGTTGCAGTCATTCTTGAAGCATTTACCTCTTCCCGTCCCGGTTTTCTTACGGAGGCTCTCACGCCATCTGTCGTCCTCTCCATACAATCCGGAGCACCTGTCCGCCGGCCACCTTGGGTCACGAACATAGACGCACCACGTTGAGGAGTTGCTATATCTGTCATTGAGCTTCACATGGGCGATGTACGGATTTGCTGTCTTGAGGCGGTCCAGTGAATCGTCTGCCATGTCCAGGTCCTCAAGGATTTCCTTTGCCGTTCTTCCCCGGCAATCCGCTGCCCGAATACGGGCGTCTGAAACAGACCGGGTAGAATAGCAGTATTTCAGAGCTTGACATACAGCGGAAACCGTTGCGTTCGCGGGTAGGGACAGTTCCATGCGGATATTGCAATCCAGTGTTTTCGCTGCTTCTTCGCAGTTCCATGCGACAGAGCTGTGCGTCGTGGGGCGTCTGAAGTCCATCAAATAGACGGCCCAGATGCTCCGTTCGCTTTCTGCCTGAATGGGATGCAAATTTACAACGAATGGGTTTTCCCTGCGCAGACGCAGTATCCGGTCGCGCTCCTCCTTTCTCGCCAGCGCCGCGAATTCGCGGCTGTCCCTATCAGGATGATAGAGGAAAAAGAAGGTTGGTATGGAGTTTTTTCTTTCATGTCACCCCTCCTTCACATCTCAAAACCGATGTCTCGGACGGGGTGCTTGGTCCCGTAATCCTCATTGAACTGCTCCGCTGCCGGCTCCGGTATATAGCTGTCCCCGTCCGGCGTAAAGCGCCCATCAAGGATGATTTTCTGAAGTGTCTTTGCCGACAGGTCTTCGTCCGGGCCAAAGATAGCGGCTTCCTCCTCAGCGGTAATCCGAAGTGAAACGCCAAGCCGCGCCCACAGCTTGCGTGTGAGTGGCTTCTCACCGGAGGCAAAGTTGAACTGTGGGGCCTGCCGACGCTGCGCACAATGCGTGAGCCATGCCTGAACCTCGTCTGTCCAATATTTCCTTCCGGCTGTATGACGGCCATCTGAAAAAATGATGCCTTTGCTGGACTCAATTTGGTGAATGAAGATAGTCACTTCACCGCGAATCGGTTGAAACTTAATCGCCCACGGGCCATCCGCGTGAATCTTTCTCGCGGAAGCCGGCGTAGGAAAGCTCATAGCCCCCGTGTTGCTGGAGTAGTCCTGCTGCATCTGGTCGAATATCCAGTTTTCCAATTCGGAAAGGCTGGCAAAGGATTTCGCTTCAACTTTCCGCCAGAAGTCGTTCAGGTATCTTTCTAACTTTACGTTTAGCATTTTTAGTTCTCCTTTCATTTGCGGCCGCTCAAAGCGGAAATCAGCTGCGCGAGGGAAGCCTGTTCTCCATTGTCGAGCATTTTCATATTCATCTTTCTCCTTGCGTGATTATTTTTTTGTATATAAGAGTCAGCACCCCCCAATGAGGCGCTGGCTGAACTTTCTTTATGTTTGTGATACTTCTTTTGTATGGTTTCAGCATACCGGCGGAGTGAGAAATTGTGCTATTTCTTAACAGGGAACCTGAGAATATGGGAACTTAATTGCAATAAGGCCCGAAAAATGCCAGCGGATTGTAAATCCGCTGGCATTTAGTGCATATAATCATGCAAACTGTACCTGTCTCTGCGCCTGAAGGATACGCAGAATACAGCGCTTTATAAACTCACCGATTGCTACAGGCACGCTGTTTCCTACCTGCTGCTGCATCTGTCCGAGCGTTCCGCAGATGCGGAAATCCTTCGGCAGCCCTTGCAGAGCCTTCGCCTCCGCTACTGTCAGCGTTCGGTTCTCCAACGGATGAATGAGCGGAGGTTTCCGCCAATTCACAATGGTCGGAGAAGGCTCGTTCCATGCCAGACGCCGGTATGTACAGGAATGGCGGTTTTTGCTTTCCGTACGGTATTCTTCTGGGATAGAGGTATAGTTGCCGCCCTGTGGCACAAAGCTCATGCGCTTCTCCACCTCCGAGCTTGGCTTGGTTACATCACTGTAATTGCTCCAGGATTTGTCCACTTTACTGATAGCATCTCCTGCCGTCCGGTATTCCCCTGCCAGCGTAATGTGTGCCAGCTTTGGCATACCGATGCGGCTTCCGAGGATAACGGCACGTTTTCGCGTCGTATAGCCTCCGACTTTGCAATCCTGCACGATACCGGAATCCAGCTCATAGCCGAAACTCTCAGCCTTTTCGCGGACTGCGGCATAGTAGGAACCACCGCAGGCGGTAAGGACTTCCGGTACGTTTTCGATAGCAAAGACTTTCGGATTGAGTGTTTCAACAATGCGCATATACTGCATCAAAAGGTCGCTGTCCGGATGGTCTTCTAACCGCGTGTGCCGGTTGGCGTTGCTGAACGGTTTGCAGGAGGGGCCGCCGATGATGGCATCCGGAGCCTTTACCGTGCTGTCCAGTGGGAACCCATTCTCCTTGGTAAACGCTTTGTGAACATCCCCGTGAACGATGTGCATACCGATGTTCTGACGATAGGTCTGGCAGGCACCGGCGTCGTAGTCGATGGCATACTGGATACTGAACCGCTCGTCCTTGAAAAACGGCCAGTCGAGGATGCCTGCCCCAGAGAACAGAGACACTACAGAATACACATCCGGCAGGTTTTTTTGAATCGCAGAGACATTCAGCGGTTCTGTGCTGGACGCGAGGTATTCGTCCAGTGTGATTTGCGTCCCCTCCAGGACACGGGATGCCGCATAGCTGTCGCTGATGCCAACGACCTTCCTGGCATGAGCCAGAAGCGTTCGCGGAAATTGCAGGACAACCGCGTGCTCCGCTTCACCTGAAACAAGGATACTGTCCGCCGTGATATGCAGACGGATATTTTCCATGCCGGCAATCGCATCGAGCACTTCCCTGTTTCGCAGGTCGATAAGCGGGTTCCAGCCGGAGCCAGACCTCTTCCGCGACACGGTATAGCGACCCGTTTTAGACGGGATGATGCGGATGCCGGAGTTGCTGATGATGTAGTCGTACCGGCTTCCAATTTGCATGGTCTCTGTAGGCGTAAAACTGAACGTCAGCCCTCTTTTGCTTTCCTTAATTTTTTTGTCCATTTTCTTTCTCCTTTTGAGAAGAAGGCGGCTGTTCTCAGCCGCCTTCTTCGTTTCGTTATTCATCATCATCTTCGCAGATATGCTCGTCCAGCGCACCGCTCTTCACGCAATCCTCGCAGAAGACGGCACCACAGTCCGCGCAATCTATAGCCAATTCATCTCTGCTGAGATGCTTCCCGCAGTTGCAGCAGGAAAACAGCGTAGAGCCGATAGGGCGAAGAAATCTGGTGTATTTACTCTCCTTATTGGGCATCTCTATTTTCCTCTCTTTCTGTGTCGGCGAACTCACAATGATGATGGACAACCACCGGGTCATCGCGGCCTATGTCATATACCGTTGTCAGCATATCATGGGTTCCGCTGTCATACTCCGTACAGGCCAACAGTTCAGGCTCGCAGCCTTCGCGGAGCAATTCCACATAAACGCCGGGGTAATCTGCCATTACATCGCTATTCTCGTGCTTTGCGTAAATGTGCAGGTCGCCCATCGGGGTTTTGACATGAAATTCTCGCTTCATTTTCATTTCTCCTTTTCTGTGATGGTTTTGTGATATGTTAAAGCCAGCATCCGCAATGGATACTGACTGAATTTTCTTTATGTATGTGATACTTCCTTTGTATGGTTTCAGCATACCGGCGGAGATGGAAAACGGCTCATTCCTCTATCGAGAACCTAAGAACCTGGGAGTGCGCAAAAAAGGACCGGCAGGAAATCCTGCCGGTCACGAGAAATGTTCAACTATCTCCAGACCATGTTGCATTTATGTTCCGCGCAGTCCTCCAGGATTTTTTTGAAATCCCGAAACATCGCGCAGTCTTCGCGTCCAGCATAGCCATAGCAGATATTGTCGTCGTAGTTGCCGATGACCTTTAGCAACTCTTTACAGGCTCCATAGCGAATCGAACCTTCACAGTCTGATTGCAGGCAGAAATCGACAATTTTCACGGAGATACGCTTCTTATTGAGTAGCGCCTCCGTTTTCTTGTCAAAATCCTCGTAGAACTTTTCGCGTTCCTTTTCATCGCAGATGCGTTCCTCGACAAGCGCCCTGTAGTGGCTGGCCCACGGCTCCCCAACGAGTTCTGAAATTTTGCTCCGCAGCCGCAGGAAACCGCCACTACCCACGTCAATAGTCCGACCTGTCTTCGTGCAGGAAATTGTTACGCCCATGTTAAACCCGCTCCTGCCGTTTGATGTACTGGTAAACAAGGTCCGGAATCTCGTCTTCAAGACCCTTAACTGAAGCGAAATTGTTGCGAAAAACAACATCGCAGCATTCCTGTAGACCATAGAGTGCGTAGGTTTTCGGGTTCGATGCGATACGGCGTGCCGGGGCGAACGCGATTCTGTCATGCTCAACGCGCTCGCAGACAGCTTCCTTACTGTCGCCGCGTGCTCTCATGCGGCGCTTACAGACTTCTTCAGCTGCGAACAGCCCGATGACCTTCACGCCCTTTTTGCCGCTGTAATGCTCCTTCATGTAAGCCACACCAGCAGGGTCGATGACGTAGATATCAGAGACTTCTACCATCTCGGCTGGAACGCCGTAGCGATGCCCGTCAAACACGGTATACGCGCACAGATTTTCCAGCTTGTCAAACTCCTCCGGAGTCACGAAGGTATGTCCTCCCTCGCCCTCAAAGCGGGGCGGGCGCTCCGTGTACGAGAGGACCTGCTTGAGACGGTATTTCTCTTCGAGGCGGTTTGCCACCATCGTCTTGCCGGACCCGGATGGCCCAACGATAAGATAGATATTTTTCATACATCTTTCTCCTTTTTTGTTCAGAATAGCCGAATACCAAACTTTTGAGCCGCTTGTACCAGAATGGCGTACTTTTCATCCGGCTCCGCTTTTGCAAATTTGCGTGAGGTTCCGGCCCTCACGGTTAATTCCAGCGCATACGGATTGTCCACCGTTGTGCAGTATGTGGACGCGGCTGCCAACTGTGCGGCGGTCATCTGCGTCGGCACTTCGAGCGTTGTGCCGTTCCGTTCAACATAGTGCCGGGTAATTCTATCCCTACGCCACGGAACGAATGTCAGGTCGATTTTATTTTTGTGCATTGTCGTTTTCCTCTATTTGCCTTAGCAGAACAGGCCGCTGTTTCACAGCAGCCCATTCTTGGTTTTGAATTCCAGTTTTTGTTTATCCGAGAATTTTTCGTAACGTTGGACAAACTCAACAATGAGCTTTTCCACGGCGTCCGGGGTGGCATACAGGTTATTTGCCCAGGCGCGGCATTTTCCGTTGTATCGGAGCAGAACCCCGATATTCCTGGATGCAGCAGCGTAAAACACCGCAGGTATGAACTCAACGCCATCCTGCGTGCTGTGAGAGTGCTTGGCGTATAACCCACTGACCCTGACCACTACACCACTCTCGGTCGGTGCATTTAACGATTTCTTGCATTGACATTTCATAAAAAAATACCTCCAACATAGTTTGGGAAACACCCCACTGCCTTTAGGCGGTGGGTTGTTGGCCCCGGTGTCCCCTTTTCACTTAAATTTTTCGAGAATGACCTTACGCGCAATATCCGCCAGTTCATAGGGTGCTATGTAACCCGTCCGCTTAAACTCCTCATTCTTTCTTGCACGTTTCATCATGGCAACCATCAGGTTCGACAGACCTTCTTCCAGTGCTCCAAAACCCAATTCTTGTGTCAACGCTTTGCGGGCATTTTTCTCAAGGCAGTCGTCTACCCGATTCAGGTAAGTCGGCAGCTTCAACGCATCCGGAATGCGAACTTCAATCGAGTTGTAGTCCTCGTCGTTCTCTTTGCAAGCATATTCAGGGTATAGTGCGTCACGGTATCTCTTGGCTTCAAAAAGCTCGTCTGCGCGAAATCTGTCAGGGTCCATATTTTCCCGGTCCCAAATTACATCCGTGAGAATAAACTGGTCGCAAACCCTGTATATCGGTTCGCCGGTCACACGATATAGCGTGTCATCGCAAATCAGCCACTCTTCCTCAATCTTCTTTACGGTTTTTGGAATATCGCCTTCTCGCTCAATGCGGCCATCGCACTGATATCGGTTCTTGAACTCCGCAGCACTGCCGTTTGCAACGTAAAGCCGGCCATCATAGAGCCTGAACTCTTCTCCAACCTTTTTGTTCGTGCTGTAATCCTTCTTGTAAACAACAATGGCCACAGGTGCGTTTTTGTCCACTTCGACTTCCCGGAACTCTGGGATGTTGACCTCGACTGTCTTGGTGTGCAGAACATCCCGTGGTTTTCTGCACCGTGGAGGGATTTCCTGGACATACCATTCGAATTTGTAATCTACTTTCATTTTTTCCATTTCTCCTTTTTGAATTAAGATTTTTATATATAAAAGCCAACGGTTCGAAAAAACCGCCGGCTGAATGTTCTGTATTGTTTGGGATACTTCCTTTGTATGGTCTCAGCATACCGGCATCTTGCCGATTCGCGTCTTTTCCCCGTCAAGAACCTTGGAATATAGGAACCTTGGAATGTAGGAGGCTCGGAACCTGTTAAAGGTCTGCGGTTCCGGAGTGGGAAATCTCTCCTGTACTTGAAATCGGAAGCGCAAAATAGCAAAGCGCCTCCCCTCTCATGCAAAAAACCGCCCCCTCTCATTTAGCTGAGAGGGGGCGGTTTTTTTAGGTCCAACCGAGCTTGTCCAGATACGGAAGCGCGGCCTTAATGCGCTGCACGCAACGGTCATTGTAGCTTCCCGGCTCCGCGTTCTGGTGCTTGCTGAGGAACCTCCGCATTGCGCGGGGCGTACCGGCGCAAGTTGCAGCGTCCAGAATAGTCTGCGCACCATCGCACTTTACGGCCTTGAGCGTGTCGGGATTCACCTGACAGCCATCATGCCCGCCGACCTGGCAAAGCGGCAGATATCCGTCTGCCATATTGTTGCCGATGTTCCAAATGACATAGCCAAGGGGAACCTTGTCAACAACTTGGAATGAGTGGTGTTCATCCACGATGGTCTTTACCCCGTCATGAACCTCCAACTCGTCCTCGAAGGCATCGGTCTCAAATCCATCTGCAAACCGGACATGGAACATTCTGCCGACGTCAGCGATATCCGCTTCCCTGTCGGTCAGCTCCCGAAGGACCTCCACGACCTGCCCGGTGCGGGCATTCAGTTTGGAATCCCCATTGTGGGAATCATAGACTTTCTTGCGATAGTAACTCATTTCTTCGTCTCCTTTCCATTCGTAAGATAGCCCTCGACGTAGACGCCTATGAGTGTGCCAAGCGCACGGGCAGCATCCTCGAAGGTGGCATACTCCTCGTCCGTATCGTACTCTGTCGCAGCAGACTCGAAAGATGCCTCCGCAAGCAGAGCGGGGAATTCGTCACTCTCAATCGTCTCCTTTGGCCAACCGAACTCGCTAATCAAGTGGGTCTGTTCGTCCGCGTCAATGTCGCTCGGATAGACGAAGCCATGCGCCACATGGAATAAGTCGTCTCCGTACTGATTGACTTGTGCCAGTTCATAGACACCATTGCCCTTTTCGGGAGCCATGCGGCGGAACTGCATAGTATCGGGGTCCGTTGCAACCCACTGGCCCATGAATTCCTTCTCTAACCACTTGACCCATGCCTGGATATCTCCGCAGGCGTCCAGCACATTGTCTGTTTCGTCCACGACCATTCCCTCGCTCCAATCACCGTTCGGTCCTTGCACAAAAACCTCAATCCAGTTGTTCGCGGTATACTCGATGCGTTCGTCTTCAATGGCCTTATCAAGCTCTGCGTCGCTCTTAAAAGCTGTACGCAGGTGGTCGGAGGCAGCCATGCTCATTGCCCCGTTGTTCAAGCGGTTAGTGTACTCAAAATCCTTGCCGTCAACAACGCCGCAGATTACGACATCTCCATGCACCTCAAGGGCCACCGTGTAGTCCTTGTACATGAAGCCTCCAATATAGCCTCCGTACCAAACACAGCAAAGATGGTCGTCGTCAATGAAGACCTCCGGCTTGGTTAGCAGCTCGACACCGAGCTGTTTTGCTTCCTGCTGCATTTTTGCAAATGCAGCATTGATGTTCTTTCTTCTTTCTTCTTTCATTTCACTTTTCGCTCCTTTTTGACCTAAATTTTTTATATAAAAGCCAGCGGCTCGAAAACCGCTGACTGAATTGTTGTATTGTTTGCGATACTTCCTTTGTATAGGCTCAGCATACGACAAAATCTCAAATAAACTCGATTTTATTCACAAGAACCTAAGAACTTGGCTTCCTCTCAAAAAAGAGGCTGGCAGGAAAACCTGCCAGCCTGGTATATGGGATTATTCGTGGTTATCGGGCTTCTTCAGCGCTTCCTCCGCATCCTCATAGTCCGCAAGACGGTCCTTGCAGCGGTTGCGACAGTAAAGTGCCGTGCATTGTTCGAGGGGTTTGTCGTGTTTAGCCGTCCAATCAGCCTCGCACTTCTGACAATCCATGATAGCCTGCCCGTCAGGAAGACGCTTTGTGAAGCGGTCCTGCTCATGTCCGTCTTCCTGGTTTGGAACGTCCGATTCGCGGTCAGACCATGCGAGTATTTTTTGCATCTCCTCTGCGGAAACGCCAAGGATTTCAGCTCCGACGGCAAGAAGCAAATCGGTGGTTGCTTCGTCGCCGTCGTTGGCAAGGCAGTAAGACCGAATGATGCTGATGACATCTTCCTTAGAACGCATTTTGCTATCCTCCTTCACTTGTCAGATTCGATATAGAGGATTTTGGGCATTTCTTTCCAATGATTGTCCTCACGAAAGTCGTTGCGGAAGAGGTTTAACGCTTCAAAAATGCTTTTGACATCAAACTCTGTCTCGTCATCACTGCCGGTATCTGGATTGACAAAGCCAACACGGACGGCAAATGGCGAAATCTCCTGCAAGGCAGCCGCATAGGCCTCCGTGTAGGCGTCATCCTTGCTCATACCGCCTGCGATAGCGTGTTCGTATACGGTCTTGAATGCCTCCGATTCGATGATTTCCTCTTCGGAGCAGGTATCTGCGTCAGGCAGCGTGTCTGCGTCCTCTGCATCGCTTTCCGAAGGAATATCATACAGCACAGGCACATAGAAGAGATACAAGCCAGGACTCAGCGAAAGAACGGCGTTTGCCGCGTCATACTCGTCGTTGCAGACCACAAACGGGTGGTCGTTCATCTCCATGAACTGACGTACCCCTTCCTCGCAGAGCTGGTCGTAGAGGTTAATGCCGCCGCAGGCCGTTCCGTTAATGTCGGTCCAGGTCCTCCAGAAGCCATTATTCAGAAAGGCCGCTGCCGCAGCGCCACGGTCTGCAAGCGTCCATTCCTCTCCGAATTCCTCACCCTGCACGCCGTCTTCGGCATCAGGATTCAGCGAGCGGAGAAGGCGCACGCTGTCGTCTTCGCACAGCTTGATAAGCGCAAGGTTGGCAAGGCCATTCTCTTTGAATGAAACGATTTGGAACATGATTTTTTCTCCTTTTTGATTTTGGGGTTGGGCGGGATTTTGCTCCCGCCCAACAGTTCTGGTGTGTGTCGGCGTTAAGCTCTTTTGTGTAGGTTATTCCAATTTTGAATAAGTGAAACTGCACGAAGCGAAGTCGGAACTCACGCCTTTCAGAACGCGATGTCTACATCCGCCGTTCCAACGCTGTTATTGGATTGCTCTTTCAGTTGATGTTCAATTCGTAGCAATATTTCGTTCTGCTGCTGCATCCGTGCCGCAATCTCACCGATGGCGTTGGCAATATGCTCGACAGCGTTTTGTCCTGCGGCACTTTCAAAATAGGTCATTCTGTCGCCTCCCTTTCGCGGGCAAAGTATTCCGTGATGACAGACTGCCATGTGTCATTTTCTGCCACATTACAATCCATCGCGTCCTCATACTCTGCGACGAGTGCCTCCAGCGCATAGTTGCGAGATTCCACGTCCATCAATTCGACGAACGGATAGCCGTATTTCATGACAAACGCATGGCTGTTCTCTTCGCTATCCTCTTCGTCAAACGATGATTCTTTCTCCGTATTGATGCCGAAAAATTCGGATAGTTGAGCTTCCGCATCAGCGAGACGGTACTGATGCTCGCGCTTGCGGTAGGCTGTCTCCAGTTCGTATTCGGTCAACTCGAATTCCGGAACGCCGCCGTCAAGGTCCGTATCATGGTTCTCGTAGTACCGAATCAGAGCAGCAATGCCTCCGGCGTCGATGGTCAGCGGCTTAATGCCCCGACCGTTGTGGGAGAGTTTGGCTCCGTAATGTACCTCCTTGGCATCTGTCTCGTGCGTTAGCATACGGCGCAGCATCTCTACCTTGTAGGCGTCTCCATGTTTGTTTTCGTTCATTTTTTTCATTTCTCCTTTTTGAATTAAGATTTTTATATAAAAGCCAGCGGTCTGAAAACCGCTGGCTGAATTGTTTCTTTAATTGTGATACTTCTTTGGTATGGTCTTAGCATACCGGTAAGCGCAAAAAACGGCTCATTTTTTTACTGGGAACCTAAGAACCCGGAAAGATGCAAAAAAAGACCGGCAGGAAAACCTGCCGGTCAAGAGTATGAGCGAGATTATTTGCTGTTTGCCGCTTCCTTCAGGGTGGAACTGGGCTTGAATACGGGAGCGGAACGTGCGGGAATTTTCAGTGTCTCGCCCGTCTTGGGGTTCTTGCCGGTACGCTCCCCCCTGTGTGCAATGGACAGTGTGCCGAAGCCGACGATGCTGATGGGTTCATGCGCCTTCACAGCATCGGTTACAACCTCCAGAGCCGCGTCTACCAGTGCTGCGGCCGCCTTCTTCTCTACGCCAGCTTTGGCCGCGACTTTCGCGATGAATTCAGTTTTGTTCATTGGAAAATAGACCTTTCTTTTGTATTTGGGCATTGGCTGCCCCCGACACTTTCATTATACCACATTTAATCTCGGAAGTCAATTCATTCGCCTGCTGTAGAATCAGTTTGTTACGATGACATTGACGCGGGCGGTTCTATTTCCTTCGGTTGCTCTGGCTGTAATGGTGCAGGTTCCCGCTCCAACAGCGTGAATCGTGCCGTTGTCGCTGATGGTTGCAACCGCGTGATTTGAACTGCTGAGCGTACAAGCGGCGGAGGATTGGATGGCAGCCTCTTCCCCTATGGATAGCGTGACTTCCTTTGGTGAAACGGTGAAGGTATCCCCTGCCGTAATATACGGGATGTTGATGGGGATAGGAACTCCGGCATACTTCAGACCACAAAGCACGCCGAAAGCCAGAAGTGCGAAGATGATGATAAAACGGAGAAATGCCGCGAACGGCCTTTTTTTAGGACGGTAGGTCGTCGTAGTCCGCCTTACTACGGTTGGGGGCTTACTCGGTACATCATCCTGTGTGGGTGCTTGCGGAGCAGCCTGTGGTTGCGATGCGGGTTTCGGTTCCGGCTGAGGCGGCGTCTGAAGCTGTGGCTGTGGCTGTGGCTGTGGCGGGCTATACGGCTGAGGAGGATAGACAGGGTATACGGGCTGGTAAACAGGCTGTGTGAAAACAGGCTGGTATCCGAACGGCGGTGCTGGCTGCTGTACGAATTGCTGCTGGTACGGCGGGGCCGTCTGTGCCGGACCTGTCTCCGCGTGAAGCGTTGCTTCATGCTGAGCGGCCTGTACCGGCTGCTGCGGTGCCGGAGGCGTGGTTTCTGCTGGTGCTTCCTTCAACTGCTCATCTTTGTGCGAGGGTCCCCTATCCTGCTCCGAGCTGTCCTTCTGCGCAGGGGTTCTGACCGGTTCCGCCTTCGGGGCCGGCTGTTCTGTCTCCTTTACAGTATTGACCTTCGGAATGACGACAGGCGGCTTCGCAGGCTCGTCAGCTTCGCGTGTATCGCTCTGCTTTCTCTCCGGTTTCGCGCTTCCCTGCTCTGTGGCAGATTCTTCCGGTTCTTCCGTGCAGGGGTCTTCCGCAAGAACTTCTTCGGCTTCCTGCGATGTTTGCTCAGGCTCCTTTGAGGCACTGACTACCGGTGTGTCTACGGGTTCGGCGGCAGGCGGTGCAGTCTCCTCTGCTTCCTGCGGTTTCTCCGCCGCGTTCTCAGCATTGCCGACAGGCGCGGGTTCTGCCGGTGGATGCTCCTGCTGTGCGGGTGGAGTTTCCGCCGGTTCGTCCTCGATTATCTCAACGACTTCGACGACTTCCTCCTCCGGCTCCTCGCTATTTTTCGCCTTTTCTTCGTGGTTTTGCATAGCCCCCGTGGATTCTCCGCTCTCCGACTCTTTCTTGAGCGGCTCCGGTGGTGTTATCATATCCCGCTCGGCAAGCAACGGACGGCTCAATTCAAGCCGAATGACGGACTCTGAAAGGTCTCCGCGCCCAATGTTGCGGGCAATGCCTCTGAACTCCTTTTGCAGAGCTTTCAGCATCTCCGGGTCATCACTGGCGTGGACCTCCTTCAGCAGCTGCGCGGTGCGGTCTGGCGCGTACTGTGGTGTCAGGTCCCAATTTGGCGCATTGCGGTAGTCATCGCCGCACAGAATAACCCAAAGAAGGGCAGCAAGGGAGTGCATATCGCCAACGAGCGATGGCCTTTCTTCTCCGTTGCGGATGTTTTCGTCCATTGTCACAGGGACGGTCGCGGGAAACGAATTTACCCTCCACGGCTGTCCGGCCTTATCCTTTGGCTCATACCCTTCATCAAAGCCGCCATATAGGAATGAGCTAAAGGCGAAGAGCTGCTTGCCGTCATCTTTCGTGCGAAGCACAATGGAGTCAAGGTCGATTGCTCCCAGGTGGACGTGATAGGTGTCCAGTCCCTTGATGATTTGTGCAGCTCTCGCAGCAAACATTGCGAGATTCGTCATAGTGAAGGCATAGCCGCTGAAAAAGGTACTCCCCACAAAGGGTTCTGCTACATCGGAAATGAGATAGATGTCGGAACCGGGTACTCCCTCATGTTTCAGCTGATGATTGGCGCTGATTGTCAGATTTGACGCCTTGAGATTTTCCACCGCAGTCCGGTCATCTCCAGAAGCATCCAGAGCGCCAAGGTATCGGCGGATTTTGATGTCATTTGACACGCATCGCGCAAATTTCTTATAAAAATCGTTCGTATCATCGCCCATCTTATCCCGCAGCAGAGCTGCCCGTTTCGGATTGAAAGGAATGGAAACGCGCAGAACGTCGCGAATCTTTTCAACTCCACCAACCGAGGTAGTTGTGCGAAAAATTTCTCCGTACTGTGTGGACCGCACAAAATGATTCATGGAGCAGACTATTTCGAAAGTCTTTCGAGTTTCATTTGGCATAAAGCGTTCAAAGGGCGTGGAAATCCATTGTCGTACAGCAAAGGATAAAGGCCCCGTCTCCTTTCTTCAAAAATCAGTTTTGTACGGCTTGCGCGGACGATTCCTCTGCGCGGATTGCCTCGCGAATGCGTTCCTTATCCGGGTTGTTCCTAACGTCGATTTTCTTTCTGGTGTACTTTTTAGGCGCAATGCCGAGTTCCTTATTTTCCATGCGCCGCTTCCTCGCGTTTGCGTTATCACGGGCGCGAATGCGCTCCTTGTTCTTGTGGTAATATTCACGACGCCAAGCATTGTGCTTGTCTTTGCCTTCTTGTGTTTTGTACTGATAAGCAGGCATTTCTTCACCTCCTTGGTGGTTTACTATTATTATACCACACAAAGAGTTGTCAGTCAAATAGTTGCAGCAACGCCCACCGCTTCAACGCGGCGGGCGTTATGGTTAGACTAAATTTTTGATTTTCCCCATCATAGATTCTCCGGCTTCTGTTAAACTTCCGGATTCTGCGGAGCTATTGTAAAGGCCGCATAGTGTCTCGATGAACTCTCTACCGATTTCAGACGATTCCTTTCTGATGTAGGAGGTCTGCTCGACAATCTCCATCTTCTGCTCATCACCAAGTCGGTCTGCCAGCATGGCAACGAAGAAAGATGCTTCCTCCGCTTCTTTCTCACTCATGCGCTCCATGAAGAACATTCGCATACTGGATAGCATTCGTGAAACGCCGCAGCGCCTTGCGCTTCTTCTGCTGTCAATGATGTCGGCGACGCAAAGCAGGGTCGTTTCGACCATCAGAAATACCGCGTGAACCATGCGTAGCCGTGGGTCTCCGCCGAGAACGCTGACCGGGAAGAACTCATGCAAAAATGCCTCCAAGCCCGATGTCATCCATCCGTGCTGCTGTATAATCGCAATGATGGCGTATGGGAAATGTGACGCGACAAGCACCGACAGGAAGATTTTTGCCAGTAGCAGTCCGGCTCCATCCAAGGCGGACAAATCCAATTTTGGGTCAAGCGGTCTGAATACGTCCGGTCCAGTCTTTATGATACGATTTCTTGTAAACCAGACATTCCAGGCAGGGGGTTCCTTTTTCTTTTTTACCTGCGGGATTTCCCCCGCAAAGATACCAAAGACGTTCTTCATATCCTGCCAATTTGCTCTGATTTTTTCGCGGTGGAACAGGCAGTCGTATGGCACCATGACTATGAACGACAGAAAAAGCACCGCAGCCGCTCCAGTTTGAAGGCCCTGTGCCATCTCAAGTAAATAAATTCCGAACAAATTCAAACGCAATCACCCACCCTAATCAAAAAAGCGATTCCTGCGGTACGTTTTCCTCCGTTGTTTCCTTTGGCCCATATATTTCGACCAGAGGGACCCGAACCGGACGCAGACCGCGAAACGGACGGTTATAAAGTCCGCACGCACGCTTATCCTCACCCCAGGTACAGTCTACCATCGGTGACGTTCCGAAGGCAATACAAATTTTGTGTTTCGCATCGTCTGGATTTGTCTGCCGATTGCAGCAGGTGCCGCAGACATGAACGATATCTTTTCCATATACCTTCTGCATCAGCTTATACTTATCAATCAAAATAAGTCCTCCCTTCGATTTTGCATATTATACCACATTTCAGCTTTTTAGTCAACTTCTCGTTTAATTTCGAGTCGTTGCAAAAAAAGAAACACCCCCAGCCTGCGCATGGCTGGGGGTGTTCTGCGGGGTTGTGTTACTTGGATTTTTTGTTCTTGCTGCGGTCAAGCAGCTTGCGAACAACTGGGCCAAGCAGCCCAATGGCGAGCATCAGCAGATTCATGCTGATGAAGCCGATGTACCCACACATGACAATGAGTGGGTTCTTACCCTCCAGGGCCTTCCCCACATCAGTGAGGTTGGTGATGCCCTGGAAGAGCATCATGTAGACTCCAATAGAGAGTCCGCAGATTTCGATAGTCACGAGGACTATCTTGACGATGGTGCCGATGATGTTGAACATAGCTATTTCTCCTTCATGAAGTTTTTACTCCCATTCGCTCTGCGGCCGGGAGATAAATTACTTAAAATCAGAATTGCACGGCTGCGTCAGTAACAGCTGCCCCGTCTTAATTTGGGGCATACCGCATTACTGGTGCATCATTTTTCGAAGGAACCCGCGAAGGTTCCTGCGCGTGCGGACTGAGTGTTGAAATTTGGTCCGATACGGCATCGACAGACCGGCTCTGCGGCTGCGTCCGTGTCGGCGCTTGCTCCAACACTTGAAATCGTCAGGTGTTATCAGACCAAATTACCCTTTGGGTAGATTTGATTTGATGTAAGATACTTCTTTAATGTTACTCTGAGTTTAGCACAAAAAAAGAAAAAGCCATGAATTATGGAATGGGAACCCAGGTTCCTGTACTCCTTAATAAAGAAAGGGAGAGTTTCACAAATAAATTGCAAAACTCTCCATTTTTATTGAAATTTGTTC
>CEBV01050447.1_pt1 | contig 32945 bp, 34 predicted proteins | sample 554741 | NCBI WGS metagenome assembly CEBV01 (sample SAMEA3182070, study PRJEB8094) | gut metagenome | biome: human; feature: gut; material: Stool; isolation source: human stools | place: Canada | collected 2011-11-22 | reverse complement strand
AATATGAGACAGTTGGTACATGCCTCGCTGTTCAGCGGGTTTGGTGCGGCAGATCTTGCCGCCGAATGAATGGGATGGCGCAACGCCTTCCACTGTGAGATAGATGAGTTTTGTAACCGAATTTTAAATTACTGGTTCAGCCATGCAGAAAGTTATACGGATATTACAACTACGGATTTTAGGGGATGAAGGGGACGGATCGACATCCTCACAGGAGGTTTTCCATGCCAGCCCTTTTCCGTTGCCGGCCGGCGAAAGGGTGCGGAGGACAGCCGTTACCTCTGGCCTCACATGCTCCGTGCCATTCACGAGATCCGGCCCGGTTGGATTGTTGGTGAGAACGTTGGTGGCATCCTCCAGGTGGTACAGCCCGGCAAGGCGGCTCACGTGGGATGTCAGCCCTCTCTGTTCGGAGAGGATCAGCCTGTATACCGTAAGCGGGAGGAATACGTCGTCGAGACCATCTGCCGTGATCTTGAACGTGAAGGATATACCGTCCAGCCGCTGCTTATTCCGGCTTGTGCCGTCGGTGCCCCGCACAGAAGGGACCGTGTCTGGTTTGTTGCCCACGCCGATAGCCTCGGACTTCAAGGTAAGGGGACCCGGAAGCCAACAGAAGGGCCTGCCGGAGATCATCCGCGAGATGCTGCTGCCCACCCCGACAGCAACGGAGATACACCACTGGCAACGGGTGGAACGTTGGAAACGTCAGGGGCGCACCTCCATGCACGAGACGGAAGACGGGGAGAAGAATCCCAACGGCCTGACGGACTTCCTTGACTTCCACGGGCTGCTCCCGACCTTGGAGCACATTGGAAGGAAGGGGAAGAACCCGCGGCAGGGAGGCCTTCCCGATTTCTTTGCCCAAACTGGAAGGAGTTTCCAACTCAATCCCCTGTTTGTGGCCGAGATGATGGGGTTCCCCACGAGCTGGACGGTATTACCTTTTCTTCCTGGCGGCAGCAGTCCGTCAAGGGATACGGGAACGCCATCGTCCCCCAGGTAATCCATGAGATATTCAAAGCGATAGAATCAACCTATAAACAGTAAACGACATGCGCACGTTAGTCATAACAGAACATCCCGAGTTCGGCAAGGTCCGGACCGTGGAAGCCGGAGGCAGGGTCTGGTTTTGCGCCAGGGACGTGGCCTCGGCATTGGGATATGCCAATCCCAAGGATGCCGTCAACCGGCATTGCAGGCCGAAGGGGGTATGCGTCCACGACCTCCTGACGGCAGGCGGCCGGCAGAAAGTGAAGTTCATCGACGAGGGGAACCTGTACCGCCTGATGGCCTGTAGCCGCCTGCCCTCGGCCGAGAGGTTCGAAAGCTGGATCTTCGACGAGCTGGTCCCCCGCACGCTCAAGGAGGGCGGCTACCTGCTGGAAAAAGAGGGGGAAACGGACGCGGAACTGCTCTCGCGGACCCTGCAACTGGCGGAGGCCAAGCTGAAAGAGCGTGACCGGTACATATCCGGACTGGAAAAGGAAAACGCGCTGAACGCCCTTAAATTGAGCCTGCAGGCCCCGAAAGTACGTTATTTCGACGAGGTGCTCCACTCTCCAAGCACTTACACGGTCACGCAGATCGCCAAGGAGTTGGGCATGAGCGGCAGGGAGCTGAACCGGAGGCTGAAGGCTCTCGGTATCCAGTTCCGCCTTGGCGGAACCTGGCTGCTTACCGCACGTTATCAGAAGGAAGGATACACACGGACCCATACGCACAGCTGGCAGAGCCGCTGCGGGGAAACCGGTACAGCCATGCATACGGTGTGGACCGAGAAGGGTCGTCTGTTCATCCACTGCCTCTTCAGCGGCCTGTCTCTCTTTTAACCTTTCGCCGCTGGCGGCAACAAAAAAAGGGCTGTTCCCCGTTATTTGGGAGAACAGCCCTTGAAATCTCCGTCCCGGACCTGGTTTATTTATCAAGGCATGTCTACCGAATGGCCCGCTCCCCTGATGGAGCTGTAGTCCCCCCGGATCACTTTCCGCATTGACTTCAGGATATACTTGCACGTGCCACGTATATCGGAAAAGCCGAAGCCCAGCCAGCCGTCACTGAAATACGCTTTTATACATTGGGTATTCCTGATATACCCCATATAATACATCTTGTCATCGCCGACCTCCCTTGCTTCCACCTGTACCTCGTAATATTCGCCTTCGTGCTCCACGCAGGCTTCCCACAGGCAGGTTTCCGTGTCTGCTTCCGGGTAAGCCTCCCAACGTCTTACGCTATGCTCCACAATCCTCATATCCAGTTGTTTTTATTTCACAAAGTAAAGCGGCCATCCTGACCTTTCATAATGATATAACTCTCATTATCCATGACTTAACTTTATTTTTCTTTATTCCCGTACTCATCCGGGAACGGGAAGGCTATAGTTTTGGCCCCCTCCGGTTTTCCTTTTCCCTGAGTGTCCGGGTATCCCGCCGCGTCTCCTGCTGCCGTAGCGTGTCGGCAAGTATCCGGATGAAATGCCCGTAATCCTCCACGAGCTGCTGGACGCATTCGAGCCGCAGCGTGTGCGCCATGTTCGCCATCGGGCTTGTACTGCGGGCGGCGATGTCCTGCCTGAGCAACGTGTCCAGGCAGACATTCTGCCTCTTTTTCAGATACTCCAACACTTTTTCCGGACTGTCCGATTCCCTTGCCTTCTGTCTCAAGTCCCTGAAACATTTGTACAGGTAATACTCCTTGTACGCCTCTTCCGCGTGTGACTCGAAAAAGGAGAGGTAATCCTCACCGGCTTTTGCCGCCTTGTTCTGGATCTTTTCGTCCAGGAGTTCCATTTTCTCATTCAGCCGGTCCATAAACCGGACCATGCCTGGGTTCTGTCTTTCCATACCTTATCGTTTTAATCCGTTCGTCCTATGTTTTACGGGTTGTCTGTTTTCCTTTTTCATGTCCTCTTCCGGCTGTCCGAGGGAAAGGATACGCGAGAACTCCATGCAATCTTTCAGCACCTGCCGCGAGCATTCCAGCGACAACGCGCGGCAGGTGTCCGCCATCGGGTGGGTGCCGCTTCCCGCCGGCGTTCTGCCCGCCAGCTTTTCCCTGTGGTACATGGCGATATCCCCGAAATACCTCTTCAGATCCTCCACGTCATCCGTCCTGCTGACTTTATTACGTAACAGGCGGTAATGCCCGCGCAGTAGCTCCCCCTTGTACAGGTACGCGGCTTTCCACTCAAAGAAACGGCAGTAGTCCGTAGAGGCGGACTCCAACCCCTCGCGCATGGCATTCTCGACGGCTGCGATCTTGTTGTCCAGCAATTTCCGTAGTTTGCGGACGCTCCAGTTTTCCTGCCTCATATACGTTACATCTTTAATCCGTCCGGCCTCTTTCTTTCAGGGGCCTTCTTCGTTCTTATCTCCTTCTGGGGAGCCTTCATGGACAGAAGCCGTTCGAAGCCCGTATAATCCTTGACCAGTCTCTGCATGCATTCCAGCCGGTAGGTATGTGCCAGGTTGGAAATATCGTCCGTACTACGCCTGCGGATACTCCCGCTGACCAGCTCCTTCAGGCATTCCTCCCGTTTATGCCGTATATATCCATGCACCTCCCCGGGAACTCCCACCTGCCGGATTACCTGGCGGAGTTCCCCGTATTGTTTTACCATGAAATGGGACTTGAACAATTCCTCCCCGGTCCACGCAAAATGATAAAGGTAATCCCGGTCCAGTTTATTCCGGATCTCCTTTATTGTTTTTTCCTCGTACCGTATTCGCATGTCCAGATATTCGGCAAGCTGCTCCATGCCGTATTTATCCTGTTCCGTCATAGCTCCCGTCTCCCGTTAGTCGATTGTATCCGTATTTGCCCTGTCCTCGATGGAGAACGGGATGTCCAGCGTCCGTTCCACTCTGAAGTTGTCCACCGCCACGAAGCGGATCTCGGGATTGTCCTCTCCCGTGTTCCGGTAAAAAAGGGTGAACACCTGACGGCGGATGTCCGTCGTGTCCAGCCCCGCGATGCCGGAGAGTTCCGTCAGCTCGCGGTTCACCAGCCTGGTTCCGTCCGCGGCGAACACCTCGCCGTCACCCTCCAGCTGTATGTATCCGATGCGGTAACGGGCCTCCCGGTAATCCCCCTCGCGGTCAAGCGTCAGACGGATCTCCACCGTCTCGTCGGATGCGATGCCTTCCTGCAGGTACCAGGAAGAGAGCGAGAAGTCGTATGCCTGCCGCACTTCCAGACGGTCGTCGCAGCCGGCAAAGGTGCACGCCAGCAGAGCCAGCGCGCATCCCATGATGAATGTTCCTAATTTCATTGTTTCCAGTTCTTAAAAGATTAATCGATGATGTATTTCAGTCCGACGGCCACTACCGTATGGAAATGCCCTACGGACGAGCCGAAAAAGACACGCTGCCGGACATTGAAAAGAAAGGCCCAGCGGTCGGTCAGGTACGCCTCCATCTCGAATGACGGGGCGAAGCCGTAGATGAAAGCCCCACCATTCCGCAAGGTCGCCCCGTCATAAAGGAGCCTGCCGTTCCGGTTTACCCTCTCATAGCCGGCCAGCGCAGACAGGCCGGCAGAGAGGAACACGTTCCTGCCCCTGTCCGAGAGGAACGGGAAGAGACAGCCCGCCTCCGCGGTGAACTGCTCCTTGGGAACGGCCGTCTCCTTGTAGGCATAGTGTTTCTTCACGTAGTCCGCACCGACCACCCAGCGCGAGCGGTTGCGGTTGTAGCGGCTCAGGGCCATCCCGACCTGGAAATTCCCTCTCAGGTGCCTTACGTTCTTTCCGAAGTCATCCACGCCGCCCAGCCTCAGTTCAAGCCCCGTCTGCCCGGGCAGGTAGCGTTGCGCGGAAACCTTGCCCGCCCAAAGGGACAGGAAGGCGCACATTGTTATAAACAGATACTTTCTCATGGCATTACTCCTTTACCAGTTCGTCCACCAGTCTGGCATCCACCAGGTCGCTGTTCTCGATATGGAACCACTGGTGGCGTCCGCCGCCTTTTTCGTAAATCTCCACCTCGATGAGCTTGTCATCGGGGATGACCACCTTGTGGAAAGCATAGACGATGCGTCCTTCCCCCTTGCCCCCTATACGCCTCAGTTCGTTGAGCGCACGCACCGGCTCGATGTAGGTTTCCTGCTGTGCCGTACGTTTGGCCACTTTCTTGTCCACCACCTTGAAACGCACGAAGTCGATGTCGAAGGGCACATGTGAGGAATTGGCCAGCGAGATATGGAGGAACAGCAGGTCCTTATGCACATAGATCCCCTTGAGCAGGGCCTGCATCCCGAACTGGCGGCAGCCGATATGCTTCACGTCCCTGCGGTCCAGGCGGTGGACGGTGTACATCAGGCTGGCGATGACCGAAGGGTCCTCCTCGCCGAGCTCGGTCACACGGACGGCACTCCCACCTGTGGAGGGGCCCGTCGGAAACCGGCTGTCCATGTTGATGTTCAACGCTTCCGGCTCCTCCTCGTAGGAGACGAGGAATGAATAGAACGAGCCGTCGCCCGTAATGACCGAGAAGTTCGTCTCGCCCGGGAAATCCCGGACGGCCGCCTTTACGCGCACCACGTTCTCCACGCCGTCCGCCTTGCCCGCGATGATGTCCGTGCTGCCCAGGTCGACATAGCGGACTTCCGAAGGGAAAAGGACATGGACCGTCTTGCTGAACGGCACGCCGATCCTGTAGGGCGTGATATGCTGGCCGGCGGTCAGGGTTCTGACCCCGCCTTTCGGCTTGCGCTCCTGTGCCCGGCAGGTCATTCCCGCCAGCGCAGCCATGATTAAAAGAATGAATGTTCTCATCTTGAATGATTGCTTTTAAAAAAGATTACAGTTAAACGTCATTATTGCTTTTTTGTGGCCAGCAGCACCTTGTACCCGGCCTTCAGCTTTACCTTGACCGCTTTGACCCGCTGCGAGATAAACCGTGTTCCGCCTTGCAGGACACCCCGCGTGAGGTCCATCGCCACCTGCTGCCCGGCGGAACCGGCGAAGGAGATGCTGCCTCCCATGCTCTGGCTCACGTCCCCCAATACCTCCTTGGCGGCCGTCCGGCTTTCCGATCCCGGCACGAAGATGCCCCGCTGCCCGTCAATGTCATATGTGGCCAGTTCCACCGGGATGATATTTCCGGCATATTCGATGCTGCTTACCAGGATGTCCAGGCGTTCCCCCCGGATGTCGGCCGTGCCGGTCACCAGGCTGTTGGCCGGTATGGTGACACTTCCGGCCTGCAGGGGCTCGAGCAGGCGCAGCTTCACCCGTCCTCCCTGCTCGAGGGTCTGGCTCTCGGAGATGCAGGCCGGGATGGTGTTCATCCCCATCCGGTAGCTGCTGCCCACCGCCGTGTTGAAACCGTAGTTCCTCTCCACGACAAGTGAGGTGACAAACGCGGAATCCGCCAGCGGCTGCTTCAGGGCGGAGGTCGTTCCGCTCTCCGCCCGGCTGACGGGGACAGGCTCCGGCTTTTCTTCCTCCTCCGCCTCGCCGGGCGTGGCTTCCGGTTTAGGGTTCAGGTACCTGGCGGCCATCCGGTAGGACTGTTCCATCATCCGCTCGCGGGATTCCGCGCGCCGGTTTTCCGCCTCCGCCTCTTCCAACCGGCGGTTCAGCTCGTCCACCTTCTGTTCCAGGCCGCCGGCCGTTTCCTGCGGTGTCTCATAGAAGGTCTCCAACTGCTCGGTGATCCTTTCGTAGGTGTCCGCCGACTGCCGTATGCTTCCGTCCGGACCGGATACGCCGTCCGTCTGTCCTTTACCTTCCAACAACCTTCCGGCAAGGTCGGAAAGCGACTGCATCCGTCTGTCTTTCTCGCGCCGGGCCTGCTGCCTTTCATAAACGTCCGTTTTATTCTCTTCCAGTTGGACCGTCGTAGGTTCCGGCACGTTCACGTTGAATCCCGAACTGCCCGCCACCGTTTTCCCGCTGTCACCGGAAGGGGCGAATATTCAGTAGAGGACAGCCAGGAATACCAGTACGAAGACCGGTATGACGATGTATTTCCTGCGGCGCAGGATTTCCTCCCCGCTAAGCCGTTTTTCCGTTTTTGTCCCTTCGGAGGGGACGGAACCGGCTTCCGCCGGCCGTGTGCCTTCCGGGGCTTCCTCGGCGGGCACGTGTCCTTCTTCCATGTTACTTTTCCTGTTTTCCATTCTGCTGGGGTTGTTTAATGGTCCGGTAAATACTTGTTACTTGTCCTTTCAGGGGATCGGGCAGCCTGCGCAGGGTATCCGAGAGGCTGCCTTCCCCGAAGGGAAGCTCCATGCGCTCCCTTGCCGGTGTCAGCCGACCGGCAGCGCGCAGCAGGACGATACCCGATGCGACGCAGGTGAAGGCCAGCATCGCCACGAGGATGCCCCGTCTCTGTTTCTCGGAAAGGCCGTCCAGATATGCCTTCAGCCTTTCCCTTGCCGTTGATTTTATATCCATTTTCCAGATATTATTGAATGATTGATTACTGCGGGACACCGTTACCTTTCCACGGTACGCAGGTCCCTGTTTTCCAATATCTCAAAATGCTCCGCAAGGAAGCCCTGCGGGTTGTTGTCCGAGCGGACCGTGCTCTGCAGGCGGCAGCGTGTCACCAGGGAGCGTTCGGTGATGTTGCTTCCCCGGATGATCATCTGCCTGGCATAGGTGGTGACGCGGTAGGGATAGCTGTCGAAATCGCAGCCCATGCTGTCCACCACCACCGTCTGGTTGACGTTCCCGCTGATGAGCCGGTTATAGAACCCTTTCTCGTTCCAGTCCCGGTAATACCCGTACAGGCTCTTGTCGGCCAGGTACATCGCCCGGTTTATGTTCGACTCGATGGCCGCCTTGTCGGGGGCCAGCGTGAAGAACAGCTCGTGCAGGCGGCGCACATGCTCCCTCGCTTCCACCGGGCGGTTGCGCGCGGCGTCCTGCGAGAGGGCCATGATAAGCGACTTCCCCTCGTCCAGCACGTAGATCTTCTCCCGCTGCTCCTCGGCGAACCGGTAGGACTTCCAGACGGAGAAAACGGTCAGGAGGGTGCAGGAGGCGAGAAAGACGAGGCTGAACAGGCGGATCTGCCTGAACGAGGACTCGATGTTTTTTAAGCTCTTGAATTCCATGTCTTGAAATGAATGAATGTTATTATTCAGTCGTTTTTACTTTTTCAGCAGCACTCCGGCCACGTTGCCCGTGGATGCCCCCGCCACGGCCCCGCCCACGTTGGCGGCCTTGCTCGCCGTGTTGTTCATGTTCCGGTTGTACGCACCCATACCGCCGGCCTGTACCACCCAGTTTGCCACGGTGGGGACACAGAAGTACCCGACCAGCCCTATGAGCATGAACACCAGATAGATGGCCGTCGATCCGTCCGGGGAGAAGACGCTCAGGGGATCCTGTATCATTTCCATCTCGCTTTGCAGCACCAGCGTCTGTATCCTGGCGAGCATCACCCCCAGCAGGTCGGAGATGGGCAGCCAGAGGTATACGCTGATATACCGTGCCAGCCACTGCACGAGCGTGCCCTGGAAACCGTCGAAGACCGAGATAGCGAAGGCTATAGGCCCCAGCACGGAGAGGACGATGAGAAAGAAGGTGCGGATCGTGTCCACCACCAGCGAGGCGGCGCGGAAAAGGAACTCCATCACCTTGCGCATGATGGTCTGCACGATGCTTTGCAGGGAGAAGGAGTAACAGGTATGGGACATCCGCTGCATCACCGCGTAGTCCTCCCCGTTCCAGCCCATGTCGGCGATCTCCTTCTCCAGCTCCTCGTCCGTGGGGTTGAACTCCCCGGTCACGGCCACTTTCAGGGGCATCTCGGAGAGCAGCCTGTCCTTTTCCTCCTGGAACTTCCTCACGTCGAAGGTCTGGTCGTGAAGCATGGCACCCGTTCCCTGCACGACGGGGCTCAGGATACCGTTCAGGCTTCCCAGCACGATCACGTCGAAGAACAGGATGCAGATGCCCAGGCAGAAGGGGCGCAGCATGCCGAACACGTCCACCGGCTCGGCACGCGAGAGGGACTGCCACACGCGGTAGGCTATGTAGAAGAGCGCGCCCAGGGCGGCGATGGCCGTGGCCAGCGTCATCATCGGCTGGCAGAGTTCGGTCATCTCGTCATACAGCCGGCGCAGGATACCGTGCAGGCTGTCGAAAGATAGGGATAGCAATACCATATAGTCTGTATCTTTTTAAAGGTTTACCAATAGCGTTCGTCCTCCCCGTAAAGCTTCAGGACCTGCTCGGTCTCGCCCTTCTCCCTGGCCCGCAGGTAGGAGACGCGCAGGTTCTTGCGGGTGTAGTAGTTCACCAGCGTCCTGTAATGCCTCATCTCGCGGTACACCCTTTCTATGAGGTCCAGCCGTTCCTTGTCGGTCATGGACATGCCGGTGGGGTTGATGATGTCCTTCAGCCCGGCTACGGACGCGCTGCTTTTCTTCATGATGTTGTTGTAGCCGAAGGCGATGGCCTCCAGCTCCCGCTGCGTGTAGTTCTCGTCGGTGAGCATCTTCCCGTAGTTCGTCACATAGCTCTCCGAGATTTCCGAGAGCATCAGCACGGACTCCTTGACCTTTAGGCTCCCGCTCACCAGCGAGTTCACGCTCTTGAGCATGTCGTAGTATTTCCGGCTTTGCTCATAGATCTTCGAGGCCTCCTTGAAGGTGGACATGGCGTTCTGTGCCGTCTCGGAGGTCTCCACCATCTCGTTGACGCTGTTCACGATGCCCTGCGCCAGGTTGCCCGGGTCGGTCACCACCCATTGCGCGTGCATGGCCGGTACGGTAAGTAAAAAGGCGCACAATGCGCTGAAAATTTTTCGTCTCATTGAATCGTTCTTTTAAATGTTTTACAAAGATTATTTCCTGCCGCTGTTCTTTTCGGCGGTCAGTACCCGTATGGCCTGTTCCATGCTGCCGGTCTTTGCCGCCATCCGTTCCACTTCCAGCTTCTCGCTCTCCTCCGTCGTGTAGGTAAGGTACTCGGCCGTGGAGGTCTCCGTGGCATAGACGGCCGACTGCACGCCTCCCAGTCCTATTCATACCTCCTTGTACCGGCGTGAGGGGTCGTTGGCGCGGTTGATGGAGAGAATCTGCGAGCATTCCTTGTCGGTCAGCCCCAAAAGGGTCTGTATCCGTTCGAACTTGTTAAGGTACTTCCTCTGGTCCAGCAGGATCTTGCAGTCCGAGTTGTTGATGATGGCCTCCTTCACGATCGGGGACGAGATGATGTCGTCCACCTCCTGCGTCACCACCACCGCCTCCCCGAAATACTTTCTGACAGTCTTGAAAAGGTACAAAACATAGGTGGCCATATTGGGGGACATCAGTGATTTCCAGGCCTCTTCCAGCAGGATGACCTTGCGGATACCTTTTAAGCGGCGCATCTTGGAAATGAACGTCTCCATGATGATGAGCGTCACCACCGGAAGCAGCACCTTGTTCGATGATATGTTGTCCAGCTCGAATACGATGAACCGTTTGTGGGTCAGGTCGATCTCCTTGTCCGAGTTCAGGAGGAAGTCATAGTCCCCTCCCTTGTAAAACGGCTCCAGCACGTTCAGGAACCCGTCGATGTCAAAGTCCTTCTCGCGCACCCTCTTTTTCTCCATCATCCGGCGGTAGTCGTCGCGGACGAACTCGTAGAACCCGTTGAAGTCCGGCCGGAGCTCCGGGTTTTCCGTAATCCTGCGGATATAGGCGTTCACCGCGCCGGAAAGGGCGACCTCCTCGGAGCGTTTCGGCAGCTCGTCCTCCCGCTTCCAGAGCGTCAGGATCAGTGTCTTGATGCTCTCCCTCTTTTCCACGTCGAACTGCCGGTCCTCGCTGTAGAAGGGATTGAAGGTGATCGGGCGGTCTTCCTCATACGTTATGTAGATCCCGTCCTCCCCGCGGGTACGCTCATGGATGAGCCGGCACAGCCCCTTGTAGCTGTTTCCCGTGTCCACCAGCAGGATGTGCGCGCCCTGCTCGTAATAGTTGCGCACGAGATGGTTGGTGAAGAAGGACTTGCCGCTGCCCGAAGGCCCCAGGATGAATTTGTTGCGGTTGGTCGTGATGCCCCGCCTCATCGGCTCGTCCGAGATGTCCAGGTGCAGCGGCCTGCCGCTCAGCCGGTCCGCCATCTTGATGCCGAATGGCGAGGGAGAGGACGCATAGTTCGTCTCCCCGATGAAGAGGCATGCCGCCTGTTCGATGAACGTGTGGAAGGACTCCTCGGCGGGAAAATCCCCCTCGCCGCCGGGAATGGCAGCCCAGTAGAGGGTCGGCGCGTCCACGGTATTGTACCGGGGCTTGCAGCCCATCTGTGCCAGTGCCGAACCGGTGTCGTTCTTGACATTCCTTAGTCTTTCCCGGCTGTCCGCCCAGGACATGACGTTGCAGTGGCAGCGTACGGGGATCAGGCCGAAGGAATGCGCCTCGTTCAGGTATTCCTCGATCCACTGGCGGTTGATCTGGTTGGCGCGGCTATAGCGTGAGAGGGACTGCATGTTCCGGGCCGTCTTCTCAAGATGCTGAAGGGTGTCGGCCGGATCGTCCATGAACACGTACTGGTTATAGATATGGTTATGGGAAAGCATCAGCCCCACGGGGGCGGCAAAGGAGAGGCGGCAGTCGCTGCGGTCGGTGGAATACTTCTCGAACCGCCCGTCCGTCCGCACCGCTGCGGGCAGGTCGTCCGCGTCGGAAAGCGTATGCACCGAGAGGATCTCGTCCCCGATACGCATCTCCGCGGGGGAAAGGCTGATGTCTTTCAGTGTGGTGGTGTTCTCCTGCGAGAGGGAGAAATACTTCTCGATGATGCCGGCCTTCTTTCCGGTACCGACAATCTCGTCCGTCGTGAGGCGTTCAAGCCCCACCAGCCCTGAATCGCCCATGATGCGTTCGAACTGGTCCACGCTCTCCATGAACCGGACCACCGCCTCCCTGTCCCTGGCCTCCCGGGGAATGATGGCCCCCCGGCAAAGGATGGAGAAGTTGCTCTGCTGCAGGCTTCTTTCGCGGGTAGTCCGGGTAATGAACAGGTAGGCGTAATGGTTCAGGAAGGGACGCTCGTTGAAATGCAGTTCGAAGCTGCGGTCCAGGAATCCCATGTCGTCCCGGCCAGTTACGGCCCTGTATTTTTCCTCCAGGAACCAGTCCTGTCGGTGGACGACCGTGTAACAGGGCAGCACCTTTATGGCTTTCACCCACGTCCCGTGCATGGCGGCGTACTCCGCCGAGGTGAGGGTGAACAGCTCCGGCAGGCGTACCTTGAAGCCGACGGTCACGTCCGCATCCTTGGAGAGGATGCATCCCCTTTCGACCGAGAGGACCGGGAACTTACTTTCCAGTGTTGCCGCTTTCAGGATGTTTCTCATGACTGCTTCGTTTAAAGAGTGAAATGATACGTTTACGATTGATAATATGGAAGGGGCGGCACTTTGCCGCGGCCAGTTTCATCAGTCCGTGGGGACCGTACTTCCTGCCCAGGCGGAAGACCGTGAGGACCAGGGTCGAGGCCGAGACTGTCCCGAAAAGGATGCAGAACCACCGGTTCACCCCGGCCATGTACAGGATGACGAACACGAGGAAGACGGAGAGCAGGCCCCCGGCAAGGACATAGAGATACTGCGCCTGCAGCCCGCTGAATTCCACGCCCCGGTCGGCCCCTTTGTTCACTTTATGTTCCATGACCGCCGGATTACAGGAAGAACGCCCTCAGGACGGTGGCGGCCACGATCAGGAATACGCAGGCTCCGAACCAGCTGCCGGCAACTTTACCCGTATCGGGATCGCCTGACGAGAACTTTGAATACACTTTTATGGCTCCGATAAGCCCGCAGAGCGCACCGGCCGCATAGATCAGCTTGGTGGCGGGATCAAAGTACGAGGTCACCATCTGCGTGGCCTGTACCAGCCCGGCGGACCCGTCACCGACGGCGAACGCGGGGGCTGTTCATGTGGCCAGTCATGCCAGCAGGAAGACCGTTTTTGCCGGTATGCGCCCGATAAGGGATACAAATACGTCCGTCACTTTGCCCATAGGGGAGAATCTTAAAAATGAATGGGATCTTGAATGTATCATTGTTTTTATACCTGTATGATTAAAATGTTAGACTTTCTTTTTTAACAGGCCGCAGGCCGGATGCCCGCGGCTTGTCCTTGCAACTACATGTTTACTGCCGGCATCAGCCGGAATCATAATAACCTCGCATAGTTACCTCCTTCCTTAATTGTTCGTCACTCGTGTTATTCTCTCTTCAGAATGGGATGTCCGCCGGATCATCCCGAGTCATAATATCCGTTTGTCATTGTACTTTTTCTTTGGATGGTTGTATATACGAACCATTTCCGCTACCGGAGGAAATCATCCTGAGTCGAAATATCCGTTTGTCATACTTCTTTTTTTACCTGTTTAACGTAATGTCAGTTTTCTTCGGGGACGGGATTCCGGGATCATCCCGAATCGTAATATCCGGTCATCGTTACCTCCTTCTTTTAAATCCGACTTTGCCGCCCGGCGGCTTTTGTTTTCTTGGGAAAATGTCCGCGAAGCGGATCAGCTTGAATCATGATACTTCTCCATATACATTATAATATTATTGGTTATCGGGGTATGAAATCCATGATATCGAAATCTCTGATTATGCTTTCCCTGTCCTTTCCCGCCAGAAGGGGCGGCTCCCTGTCACTGTCCACGTACAGTTCCATGTACCGTTTCAATGTCTCGTCGCTGCCCAGGATGCCGGCCTGCAGGATGCGTTCCATGTCGGTCCCTTCCAGCCGTTCCAGTGTCTGGCGGGCATGGGACCGTTCCGGTTCCGAAAGGCGGTCCGTGGCCATGAACCTGGAGAGCAGGTCCATGTCGTCAAAGGTCACGCCTCTGGCGCGGTGCGGATCGGGACGTTCCACATAACCGGTGATCTCGTAGCGTTCTGGCACCTCACCGTCCTCCGGTCTTCCGAAAGGGGCGGGGAATTCGGGCACGGGTGCCTTTCTCCCTTTCATGGCCGTATCCGTCCGCTTTTCGCTCATCGCGTATTCCTCGTCCATAGGCGGGGATTGCCATAACCGGTACCGGCTTCTACCGATGACAGCTTCCTCGGACGTTTCCTCCCGTGGTTTCGCCGGTTCTTCCTTCACCGGAAGACCGGAGGCAGGACGCTGTCCGCCCCTCCATTTAAGGACGCTGCCCGTGTGGACGTACTTCTCTACGCTCAGGTAAGAGGCGTACAGGAACAGAAGGATGAATGCGTACTCCATACCGGTCTACATAAGGTTTGTCATGGGGGATTCCCCTTGTTTTTCCGCAAGACCGATGATACCGCATATCTCATCCACCAGCTCCATGAGTCCCGAACCTTTTACCTGCCGGTTGTCGGGTAACAACAAGGTGGAACGGAAAATGCCGCCTCGCATGCTGCTTGCTTCCCGATTGTAACGTTTGGTCTCCGGGACGCAGGTTGTCATCAGGTGCAGTTTTGAGTCACATATGGTTTTGTTCCACGCCTCGAAGGTCCCTTTGTCCTCCCGCTTGTCGATCATGTTCCAGAAAAGATGGATTCCTTTCAGGGGATAGTCCTCATGGGAAACCAGTTCCTCCCGGATTACAGAGGCAAACTGCAGTGTGCTCTGCATCACGGCATCGTCCGCTTTTAGCGGAATGAAAATGTGGTGCATCAAGGCCAGGGTACGGATCATCCCCATATAGCGGAATGCGCAGGGCAGATCGAACAGCACGATATCGAACTCTGTCTCCTGTTCTCTCATATAACGGTAAAAGTTCTCCACCGCGTTCTCCGGCTCGCTTTTGATAATCGGATAGGCCTTTTGCGGTTTTTGCTTGTACTGGCGGTAAAGGGCCATTTTCAGGGAATCGTTTTCCTTGACGCATTCCAGGTCACGGTCCCGCATCAGACCGATACTGTGCTGGGGCGGGTCACAATCCACCACGGCAACGTTGTATCCCCGCTGGTAACGCAGGATACCGGCCGTGAGCACGGTGAAGGCAGTCTTGCCGACTCCTCCCTTCTGGCTGGCAAATGCGATAAACAAAGGTTCTTTTTTCATGTGCATTTCTTTTTTATGGTTATTTCCGGCAAGCTTTCCTGCCGTTTCATGCTACAAAGGAAATAACAAGCGGAATGACCTCAAATACCCTGTCATGTATTGTCATGGATAGTCAGTTTTTGTCATGGAGGAAGGGGCGGTGAAAAGAAAAAAATGCTTTCCCGAAGGGAGTCGTGAAGCCAGCCTCCCTTTGGAAAACAGGATATGGAGGACATCCGGTTCCATGGAAAAAGAAAAAATCCCCGCCGGCACATTTCAAGACCGGCGGGGATCGCAATAATAAAGGAGCGGGCTTCTCAACCCTTGATATAACCGTACTTTTTCAGGTCGTCCATGAAATGCTCCGGCGTGTCGGTCCTCACCGTCACCCCATGCAGTTCCCTGTACCGCCCGGAGAAATTCACCATGTACTCCCCGTCGGTGCACCCGCTGTCAAACCAGCTGCCCTCACGCAGGACGCGTACAAACTCGGAAGGGTCGGAGGCGGCAATCCTGCCGCCGTCCGCCAAAATATACATATGCTTGTTCATGCCGATAGTTTTTTCGTTCTTAATTTATAATATAGTTTCTGTTCACTGTCGAGGAAGGGGATGTCCTGGAGTGCGGTGGCCGCGGGCACCTGCCCCCTCGTGGCAAAGGTAACCAATTTGTGGAGAAACAGCACCCAATTGCGTATTTTTGTGAAGTTGGTCGTTCCCGAATGCTGGCGGAACTCGACCGTCTTGTGCCGTGAATAGGCCTCGAGGTTCACCTTGTGGTAACGGTTGCCGATTCTGCTTTTCAGCTCATCCACCGTCCTGGCAGAGCGTATCATCGCGTCAGATACATGCCCCAGTCCCTTGCAATAGTAGTTATCCCTGCGGGATGCCGGCATGAACCTGTCGATGACCGGTTCCAGGTGCTTGTAGCTCAGGGCCAGGTTACGCCAGGTCTCCATGCTGAAACCGGCGGCATCAATATGTACGTGAAGCCCGCAGCTCTCGTTCACCTTCACCTCACACAGGTCAAGTACCCAGCAGACCTTCTCCAGTTCCCGCAGGCCGGCTTCACCGACCAGGATCGGACTGACCAGCTCGAAGGTGTTGTTGCCGTTCAGGCTGCCGTCCGTCACGAGCTTCCAATACGGACGGGTGGTATGGTTGTAGCCTTCCACCGTAACCTCGATACCGGCTTCCCTGAGCTCGCGTGCGAGCCGTTCACGGGAGCAGTTGTAAGCCTCGATCTCAATACCGAACTTGCGGTTGAAAGTATAATCCAGTGCGGCTGTCGCCGGATGGATATTCAGACCGCCCTCACGTTCACTCATCCGGCGCAGGGCGTTCACTACAAAACCGTAATTGCCGTTGGTCACCATTCTCGCGATTTCCGCGCGGGGAACCCCCAGAAGGAACAGCTGCCGGATCTTGCTTGTCTTCGTTGTCTCTTGTGCTAAAATGCTTCTAACTTGCTCGTTCATAACTTGTTAACTCCTTTATTATTACACTACTAAGGTAATGCTTTTATAGGAGAAGTCGTAATTATAAGAACCTTATTATCATGCTATTAGCTTACTTTATCTTAGGCTAAAAGTCCTTATTTAAGGTGTCTGTATCCTATCATCCGCTACCGGTCGGTGTCGGATTCCTCCAGACCGATGGCGGGGCATATCTCCTCCACCAGTTCAGGAAGGCCGGAGCCTTTCTCCTGACGGGGATCAGGCGGGAACAGCGTGGAGCGGAAGACACCCTTGCAGACAGTATCCGCCTCCCTGTTGTAGCGGAGGGTGTTCGGGATGTGTGAGGACAGCAGCCGCAGCCCCATCCTGTGGATGACACGGTTCCAGGCATCATACAAGTCCTTCCGGCCCCTCCTGTCCACCATATTCCAGAACAGCCGGATCCCTTTCAGGTTGCAGTTCCCCTTGGCGATCAGCTCTTCCTCCAACACCTTGGCAAACTGCAGGGAACTCTGCATGACGATGTTGTCCGCCTTGAGCGGGACAAAGATATAGTCCATCGCGGAGACGGTATGGACCACCCCCTCGCTGCGGAGCGTTCCGGGAAGGTCGAAGAGCACGATATCGAAAGTCTCCCCTTTTTCGTCCATATAACGCCGCAGGTCTTCCATTGCCTTTTCCGGATCGCTCTTGATGACCGGATAGGCAGGCTTCCGGATTCTCTCGTACTGCCGGTACAGGTTTACCTTCAAATCGTCATTTTTCATGACACTCTCCATGTCCCTCTCACGCATCAGGGCGATGCTGTGCTGCGGGGAGTCACAGTCCACAACCGCCACACGCAAGCCTTTGCGGTAATGCAGGACACTGGCCAGCAGTACCGTAAAGACGGATTTTCCCACGCCACCCTTCTGGCTGGCGATGGCAACCAACAACTCTTTTTCTTTTTTCATCATACTTCTTTTTCATTAAATGTTAAACACTATTGTTTCTGAAACAAAAAACGGTGTTCCCACCGGGGGAGATCCCCTGTCATGGGGAACGGGCCTTTATGGCCGACCGGGCAGGGACTCCTCCAGAATCATGTCCACCATTTCCCTGTATTCTTCCAGATGCCGCGAGACAAGGTGGTTGATGAACCCCTCCAGCGTGACCTTCCCGTTTCTCGAGGCTCCCGCCAGGATGAACAGTTTCCGGTGCAGGGCGGCGGGAATATGCAGTGACCGGCGCTGCACGCCCGCAATGCCATGCAGGTATTCCTCCCCATAGACGGACGGCTGTATGGAGCCGCTTTTCCTTGCGGAATGTATAATGTCGTTACCGGACGTTCCACGTCCATCCCGGGGACAGACAGGTGCTTCCCCCATGATTTCACGGATGCGGGCCGTGTCCATCCTGCCGGGACCGGTCCGGTCTTTTACGTTCTTTCCTGTCATGATATGCCTTCTTGATGACAACGTTTTATCGGCGGGCCGTTCCTCCCGGCTGTCCGTCCTCATCCCAGGGACGGTAGACCTCACCGAGCAGGGCGGCGATATCCTCCCTGTGTTCCTCCATATGGAGCTCCAGCAGCCGGATGATAAAGCCGGAGATGCTGCCACAACCGGCGGCCCTGACCAGCATGGCGATCCGGCGGTGCAGTCTCCCGTCAATGTATGCGGTCTTCCATTCAGCGGCCTTGGGAGCGGGAACCAGAAACCTCCTCTTGTATTCTTCCGGGTCTGTCACTTTCCCTGCCCCCACCGGCCTTTCATGCCCCAGCATCCTCATCGCCGGTTCCGGGGATGGGGAAACGGGATCTGACAGAAGGTTCCCCGTGAGTCCGACCCTCTCGAGAACGATATCGGAAAGCCGGTTCTTTTCTTTTTCTGAGTTCATATCTTAAAATCTTAAATTATTAAATTACACAACTGGTATTGTATCGGAATACAAAATAAAGGAAGAAGAGGACAGGACGGAACCACCTGTCACTTATAGTCATCCAAAGTCGGTTATTGTCATGATACACATGACGCTGCGTTCGAACGGTTATTCCTATGCGGAGGTGACGTCAGAGGCCCGCTGCCGTAGCGGCGTGGAGAAGCGGCGGGATTCCGTTTCCTTGTCCACCGGTCCTTTTAAATCCTTATGGGCAGGTGTGGGAGCACACATCCGTCCTGATACGGATTCTTAAATTATCGGTCTGCAGAAGTGTATAAGTAGTAACCCATTAATGGAGACGATGAAAAGAAGCCATAAGGCGTACACGGTTACATGCCCGTTCTCCATTTGCAGAAGTGTAGAAGTGGTAATCCATCAATGGAGACATGAAAGAAAATCATAAGTTGTACACGGCTATATGTTCGTTCTCCATTTGTAGAAGTGTAGAAGTAGCAATCCATTAATGGAGACAATGAAGAAAAAAAATAAGTCATACACGGCTATATGCCCGTTCTCCATTTGCAGAAGTGTAGAAGTAGCAATCCGTTAATGGAGACAATGAAGAAAAAACATAAGTTATACACAGCTATATGCCCGTTCTCCATTTGCAGAAGTGTAGAAGTAGCAATCCATTAATGGAGACAATGAAGAAAAAACATAAGTCATACACGGCTATATGTCCGTTCTGCAGAAGTGTAGAAGTAGCAATCCGTTAATGGAGACAATGAAGGAAAACCATAAATCGTACACGGCTATATGTCCGTTCTCCATTTGCAGAAGTGTAGAAGTAACAATCCGTTAATGGAGAATAAGGTATGGAAAGAGTTGATTTCCCGTATATTCGCCTCCTCATCCCCGAATTATGGACGTAAGTCACATGGTTATGGAGAGATATCCATCCTTTTATGGGGAGAGCAGCCGGCAAATACCTGATGGAAATGCCCCGCAAACCACAGGGGAATAGCCTTACAATTGGCTGATACACAATAATTATTGGAGAAACGTGGTCCGCTCCTGCGGACAGCAAGTTGTGTTTTCGTTTAACCGAAAACGAACGATTTAACGAAGAATACACCGATAAACCGTTACTTATTCCAAGCTCCAGAGTCGCTCCAAGATAATATAAATGTCCGATGAAACAAGCTGGAGGTATACGTTACATTACAAATAATAAACAGGGCACCGATTTGAAATAACAACAGACAGTGTCCCGTGGTGAAAATGTGAAGAAGACCTCAAAGCAATAATAAAGAGTAGTGCAGGGAATCCGGAGGACCGGCCATCAAGGATAAGAGATCTGTAACCCCGGACTGTTTAAAGCTATTCCTTACAGTCTTCAGGAAAACCCGCTACTACCGGTGGCTGAGCGGATATGCCAAAGGAACAGCCTATTACTCACCCTTTCCAGATTTACAACGGTAGCATTTACCGCCATCAGCGTTAAGGATGAATGTCTCCGTGATTTCCTGTCTCGCTTTTATAAACGGAGCCATGATTGAAAATTTACAAGTAATCTCCTTTGCCAGCACTGTTTAAGGAGCTGCATCTGAATATGCTACCGGTAACAAGGGCTCAAGTCTGGAAAGTGGATCAGCTATTTTTTGATACTTATCAATATAATTCTGATAAAACTTCCGCATAACCGAAAGGTCCGCTTTCTGTAGTGAGCTGGTATAACGTTCAACCTGTATATGGGCAAAATCCAGATTCTTCCTCCACTTTATTTCAAAGGCATCTCGAATAATGCGGATACTGTCATCAACGGTAATCATAATAGGTCCTCCCAGCTCGATAACCTTGAACTATAGATCTGTCCGGACACCTTTCTTGTTTGTTTGCACAAAATCAGCAATTTCTTTTTCACTGGTTGACTGACTACTGCATCTACATACCAAGCAAAAAGCTAAAGGGTAAAATAATAAAAAACTTTATTTATTAGCTAACAAAAAATAAATCTCACATCACACTTACTTAGAGACTATAACAAGGAAAAGCAAATTCCCGTAGTTAGACGTCTCGTAACTTTGTTGTAAAGTTGATTGTAAACAGTATATGTATGTTTAAAAATTGGTAATTAATATTCAATATTATACAAAAACAAGTTATTTTACTAATAAAGTCGTCAAAATTCGTATTACTCCATCCAATAAATTTATTTTTTCACCTCTATCAACTTGGAATGACTGACCATATTAAAAAAACTTCTCCAAATCCATATCAACTGTGAACAAGTATCCATGTTCGATGTAGTTATAGCACTTAAACAATACCATACGAGTATCATAACCGAGTTGGAAGCTGTAGCTCTCTCGCTGAACCGAGGATTATAAAGTACCTCAAGAGCCTGACTAATAGCTTGCTATAGCATAAGGTCAACTACGGTAAGAATGCGCAATCCACGTTTTCAACCATTTGACTTCAGAATTCCCACCCCGCAAGCAAAATTCGGTTTATATGTACCTTCTTGAAGGGAGGCTATAAGGCCCGAACCATGCTTCTTCAAATAAGAAAGTAGGATATCAGTACTCATGGCCTATTCCACCGTTACTCTTCAATTTGTAGCAAGCTGCATTCATATTAGCGGGAGAGAGAATAAACTCCTACAATCCGTCCCGCGGACAGGTAAAAGGGGGGAGTTCCTTTTCGCTTATCCTCGTGAAGTTCTGCGGACCAACCATAACCTTGGATTCTACCCTACTACCTGCTGCTCTAATCGCATAGACCCGTTTTACATTCTTTCTCTCATAGGGTAATCTTCATTAGACTTACTGATTAATAGTTCGACCCTTGGCAACACTCTCATATCGCTACTATGGTCTCGCCTAGACTCCTCACGACAAATCTTGTTTCAACCATATGCCACAGATTAATGATACGTGTTCGTGAATTCCTCAGTTATGAACATATTCTTTCCAACTTATACCCACTTGATTTACTTCGGAAGTGATGGATAGCTATAGAGCCTTGTTGTATGTAGCAAACTAATCCACTACCGTAAGCCTTAATATCAAATTCCTGTACGCCGGGCCAAATATTTGCTGTCCCCGCAGATTCTAACTAAAAATGGCCTCTTTGTATTTGGCTATATACTTCCTGCTATAATGTTTAGTTTCCCTATAAAATACAATTTTGTCTTTTTTACTTTCATATTGTCAAGTGTCTATTTAAATGATTTGAAATAATGTTTTTTTATTCGGTGCAATCGCGCAAATTATAATCAGTTTTTGCATCAGCATGTGTAGCACGTTGCGGATTGATATACAGTGATAACTTCCAACCACCGAAGCGAGCAGGAACACAAGTGTTCGGGTCGAAATTATTATACTTCACCTTCAAGATTGACAATTTGGGTAATAAAGAGAATACAGGTGGAAATTCTCCCGTGAAACGATTAAACTCCATTTCTATCCAAGTCAACTTTTGCAGATTCGGGATATCCGGGAACTCTCCGCTGAACTGATTTGAAGTGATATAAAGATGCGTCAAGTTTGTCAGACGGTTGATGCTGGCAGGAAGCGGCCCTGAAAGTTTATTCCGTTGCAACTTGATTTTGATAATTTCAGTCAGCCAACCGATTTCATTAGGCAGACTTCCTTCCATATTATAATCCAACAAACTCAAATCCACCACACGAAGTTCACCGTCAACCGTATCAAAAAGGACTCCCGGCCAATTCGAATCAGACAATGGCAGTTCCGGTTTCCAGGTATATTTCCAGTTTTCTCCTTTGGTAGCCTGATAAATAGCAACTAATGCCAAGCTGTCTTTCAGTCGTCCATCAGGAATATTCTTCTGCTCTATGGTCAGTACATCTGTTTTATCAGTTTGTACAAGTGACCTTATAGTCAATTGAGCCGTGCGTTCCGTACCAGTGGCAGATACTTTCACAAATACATTTGCATTACCCTCATATTCTGTTTTTTCCAGCTCAACCCATCCGGGCGCGTCTTCAATCTTCCACTTTCCGTCTCCATTGACAGAGAATATGAATTGTGATTCCGCACCATCAAGCATGATTTTTTTATTTGTAGGCGATATTATTTCCAACTTCAACGGACGGGCGGATTGTGTAAGCAGAATACTGTCTTTCAGTGTCGGGAACTCAACTGACTGGACATAGATATACATCGAACGGGGAACAACTGTTTCATTCTCAGTCACAATCAACGAACCGCTTCCCGATGTTTCACCTTTCTTCGTTATTACCGTACTCCATCCGTCCGTCGCTTTGGTAAATGCACGCCAAGCGGTAGGACTGTTCACTTCAAACTTTACTTCGGCAAAAGATTCACCGGACAAAGGTGCTTTCAGATCATCCGATTCAATCTTTATTTTATATCCATCGGGGATAAAACTGACGGCACATTGTTGCCTGACGGTCAATGTATCCAATCTCTCCTCGCCAATCGTATTACGAACTACAATCTTACCAATACGTGTATCCCCCTTATTCTCAGGCATGGAAAAATAAATCGTATCATTATATTCTCCGGCGGTCGTGTTGCACGTCAGCCATTCGGACAGACTCTCCGCTTTCCAACGCGCGTTGGAACGAAGCAGGGCATAACCGGTTTGAGCTTCCGGGGTAAAGTTTCCCTCATTTTCAGCGTCGGCACTTATCTCTACCAAAGGGGCGTCCGCTCCAAAAAGATATTCACTTTGTTCATGGCACGCCACCAATAGAATAGCGAAAGCCGCTGATGCTAATCTTAGAATCTTATATCTCATATTTCTGAATTCATTAGTGGTTTACTTTCTCGAGAATTATATTTTTCAAGGCATAATAAATACTCAGGTCATCCTTATCATCTATAAAAATACCTGCAAGTCCTCCGCCCATAATAAGTAACCGGTTATCCTTCTTTTCTATCTTTATAGGATCTTCAGTGAAATAACCATCAGTTGTCAAGCCGACAGCGAACGCTTCTCCATCACCGTAATTGCCGATTTTCAATTGGCTGGGAATCGCCATGTTTCCACTATTGTCAACAGTGAAATACAAATCACCTCCCATCGTAAGAGGTAACACTTTATCTCCATTGACCAAAACCATATTTCTCATGTAATACTTATTGCTATCATCCAGGTCCTGCACTATTTCTACTCCATCCGGAGTAGAAGACAATTTAGTTCCCTCTACAAAATCCTGTGCTGTAAGTGTGTAATGCCCTGCCATGGTAACCTTCTCCACATCATCACTAATGATATGAACTTTTATACTGGAAATACCAGATTTTACTTCCGGGGTTTCAGCTTTCAGGTTAACAGTAAAGGTTTTGATGACATCTGTTATCTCTTCGTTATCCATGATTCTGACTTTCAACATAGCCTGCCCACATACCTCAAAAGCTAATCGAGTATCAATCAGTTCATAATCAACACCCGCTACGGCATCGCCGTCGGTTGCCGACACCTGAACTGATACTTGCAAGGGCATATCCATGTTACAACCCGACAAGACTACGGGAATCTCAAGTATGCCGGTATTTTCGCCCACATCAACCTTGCTCTTCTGAAAACCGACACTGAGCTTTGAATACTCCACCTGTTCCGATTCGCTACAGGCAAACAGGAACATCAATATCCACAAATTATATATTATATACTTCATATTTTATCTTTTTTACTGATGTGGCACATTATCTATCTACATCTGTCTGCGTATACGGATAGAGAGTGAAGAAACTTCCCACTACATCTTCCTCGTCAACGACTTTCACGGTTGGATTGTTAGTATCCAGACCTTGCGCATACAATCCCCATCCCCGCTCGTTCAGCAATCTGTACAGCATAGGCAGAGCTGCTTTCGCTTTGTCTCTGGCATACCCGGCATCATCGGGATAAGCGTCCAGGAACGCTTGTTCAACAGAGCCTTTCAATGAAATAATCCACATTCTGTCAGCAGATGTTTCAAATGAAACAGGGATGCGCACAAAGGTAGGATTGTCGCCATACAAGTCCTTGCTCGAGTAACTTGGATCGGAGTCGGCATAGATGATAGTCAACTCTTCCGCATATTTGAATGGAATCTTACCCATATCCTTATCAATATTTTTAGCGAAGTAAATCACATTGAGGTGCTGTTCCATCGGTGCATATGGCGGTCGCAAGTCATCGAAGTACTTTTTGAGGTTGCGTCCTATCGGGTCACCGGTAGAGTGGTAGACTTCAATACCGAAATAAAGTTTGTCGAATATGCTGAAAGGAGTCCGCTGCACGGCCGGCACTTTGTCTGTATATACCACGCGGAGTTGCTGATGGGTAGACTCTGTGACGGCAGTTCCATCCTGACTCACGTCAAATTGCCGTATATTCCCGACGCCTTTTATCTTCAATGGTGAAACGAGTGTAAAGCCCGTCGGAGTGATATAAAAAGGAAGAATCTGCATTTGGCTGCCCGCAATTTCCGTTGACATATAGAGTACTACTCTTGATTCCGCGTCGATAAGGAACAGGCTTTCCAACAACTCCCCTTTGTACTCCAAACGTTGATATTTACCTTTACTTTCGTTGTAGTTTATCGCCTTTTTCACATCGGCTATACCATTGAGGGTCCAGTCCGCTTCCGAAGCCGGTTCAAAAACAAAAGTCATTATCTCTTCCGGTTTCTTTCCTACTCCCATATTCGTCTTTCCTTTCATATAGAGCTTTCCATCCCGATAGGCATCAAATATAAACTGGGTTTCGGGACTGGCGTATTTATCGAAATACCCGTCACCGTCACTATCTACATAAAACTCATTCCAAGCCGAGAACTGCGAAAAAGACTCGAATACAAGTTCGGGAAACTGCGAGTAATCGACCCGATACGTCACAGGATCTTCAATACTGACCCCACCTATATAATAATAGTCGACCGGATCACATTTCATCGTGACCTTGCCATCGGCATCAAAATCCATGAGAATCAGCCAACGCCCCAGTTTGTCAGTGGTTCCGAAATAGGTTTTCCAACCGTGAGGCGCTTCAACCAATATATTTTTGTATTCTGCTTTCACAGCCGCGATTCTTTCTTCGGGAGTCTTGTCGAACACGTTGTCCACCTCGTTGTCCGAACAGGAGTAACAGCCTGCGGCAAGTAACAAAATACCTATTATATTTTTCATTGTATTCTTCATTTTACTTCATACTTATTTCGTTCAACCTTTGTAAGATGATTTCTCTCAAGTGAGTAAGGTCTATCGAGAAGTTACTCACGTAATACTCTTTCACCAAAGCCAGTTTCTTGTTGATATTGGCTTTGCCTTCGTCCAGAAAAGTCCGTTTGGGGTCTGACGCGATATACGTTTCCTCAAATACGGCAGGTTCCGTCAATAAATAAAGCGACACTAACTCGGCAAAATCCTCAAATTCCGAGGAAGTTCCGTAAGGTGTGAGCATTCCTCTCTGAATCGCCATATTTTGGGCTACGGAATCTATCTCATGGGTAGTAGGAGAACTGATGCCCTTTTCTATCAGTTCGGCCTGCGCATTTGTATTTATATCTTTCCATGCCTGTCCGGTATAAGTATCCTCGGTGATTTTATTGAAACCGTTAGGCATCTTGTAGGTCTGATGGATGATGTGTGAAAATTCATGATGCATGGTATGCAACTGCTGAATCACCCATTCCCTGTTTGTCAGGTCGAAATAATTCAGTTCCGTAAGGGTGATACGCACTCCGGCATCGGCATAACCCAGGGTACGTGTGCCGTCGGCATTTCGCAATTCCGAGCCCACGCACACAATCTCCGGCGGGAAATGCTTGCGGATAAACTCGCCACTTGCCTTCGATTCAAGAATAAACGGTTCTATCCAGAAACGGCGAATCATTTCTCCTGTCGGGATAAGCACTTTGCGCATGGCCGGCGCGACGATATAATTAATATCGACATATTTATCAATCCACTGCCAGCGAACGGTAGAGCCATATTTCTCCTGAAAGTTCTCCTGAAAATAAACATCGATTTCATCTGTCGATAATTCTTTCGATTCGGGAACATAGTTCGTACTTTCGTCATCGGAACACGACATAAAACAGCAGAGCGACAAACAACAAATATATAATATACTTCTTTTCATATGCATGTTAATTACGAATTACTAAATGAGCTTCCGGTTCGGAAATATTTTTTCTTTCATTAGGCTGCAAGTCGCCATAGATAATCGCCGATTCGGGAATCTGAATAACCTTCCTCGAATCATCGGGTTGCAAAATACGGGTGACACCCGCTATGTCGGTATGCGTGACGCTCAACTTATGACGACAAATGTCAAACCACCTGAGTCCTTCTTCCACAAACTCACGGCGCTTCTCGTCGAGTACCATTTTAAGACGCAGTTCGTTTGCAGGTACTCCCGGATAAAATCGCTGGTAATTCTGATATAGAATAGGATAATCCACTGTTCCGGCATAAACGGCCTTCAGGTATCTGCTGAACTGGCTTTCAAATTGCGACAACTTGGTTGTTCCCATCATTGCCCAGGCTTCGAGACGGTTGAAAAAGACTTCTTCACCTCTGAAAGCAACTTCGATGACGTAAGGATAACCCGAAGAGGACGTCAGGGAAGTCTTGCGTATCAGATCCCTTTGGAACTTGGGAAGAAATGAAGAAGTTCCGCCATAGCTGTAAGATACGGAGAAACGCAAATCTCTCTGCGACAACACCAGACCGTTATACACATCCTGATTGAAACGGTAGCCCGCATACCCCTTATAGCCATAGAGTACATCTTTACGAATCAGTAACAAATTGGACGGCAAAGTGGCTGCCGTAAACTTTCGTCCCATCATTTCGGAAGTTGTGCCGGTATAGACTTGCGTGTAATCACGTATCATCTGCGGATTATAGTCGGTACCCAAAAGTTCGGTCGCGTACTTTTCGACCTTTTCATAGTCTTTCTTGAAAAGGAAAAAACGCGAAGCGAAAGCCATCAATGCCGCACGGTTAAAGTGGTACTTTCCGGAGTTCTTATAATATTGGTCGGATACGAGTTCGATGGCTTCGAGCAGGTCCTTCTCTACAAAGTCGTAAACTTCCTGCACGGAACTGCGTTCGTAGGTAGCCAACAGGTTTTCTTCCGGTTTCGTCATTATGACAATCCCTTTGTCAGACGCGGCTGTTGCAGGGTCGTAACTCTTTGCAAAGGTACTGACCAACATAAAATGCGCGAAAGCACGACAGGCCAAAGCTTCCCCACGAATGGCGTCCTTATAGCCGGGATTGTTTTCTTTCACTTCTTCCAAAGCCTCCAGGGCTTGATTCGCATGTGCTATCGCTTTATAGTTGCCACTCCAGTAGAACGAAGGAGTATCCTGCCCTTCCTGTTCCACGTCCTGCCAGTTGTATGCCTGTGTCATTTCAGAACGCTGTATGTTTTTAGGGTCGGCGCCTACATTGTCGCTCATCCATTCCATGAAAACTCCGCTTCCTTCGGGATAAGCATTGGTGACGAGTTCCGCTATCGTCTCGTAGCTGTTCAGGCGCAATCGGTTATCGGGAGTTTCATCCAGAAAGGAGTCACACGAAGAAAGAGACACCACAGCAGATAGTACGACCGCTATTTTTATATATAAATACTTCATGGGGTTATTATTTAAAAGGTTAAGTTTACTGTAAAAGTATACATCCGCGATACCGGTGAAGATACTCCGCCCGAAAGATAAAATTCGGGGTCGATGCCGTTCAGCTTGCTGTCAGAATACAAAAGCCACAGGTTGGTTGCCTGAAATGAAAGGTTCACATTGTGTATGCAAGTGCCTGTGAGCCATTCTTTCGGGAATCGGTAACCGATGCTCAGGTCTTTGAGACGGATAAAATCACCTTTCGCCACTCTTTCAGTGCTCTTGTTATACATTTGATACGTATATTTTCCTTCGATACGGTCGTAAGTCCGTTTATCCAGAATGGCGGGAACAGAAGTCCGGTTCTCGTCGCCCGGCATAATCCAGCGGTTCTTCAGCTCTTTCGGGAAAGAGGAGAAGTCATCATAGTACGGATAAAATTCATCGTCCAGACGGATGACATTACCGTACTTATAAACGAATCCGAAGGATAATGTCCAGTCTTTATAACGGAATGTGTTGGTCAGGCCACCATAACCTTTAGGTTCCAACGGGCCTTCATACTTCAGTATTTTATCGACATCGTTGCGCGACTGAAGATTCATATCATAAACGATTTCATTGTTTGCCCCGTAGAAAGTAGGGATACCTTCACCATCGAGCCCCGCAAAGCGAACGGAGAATAATCCTCTTTGAGGATAACCCAACATAGCCGTACCGGTATTTGCAATGGCAGTGGACATTCTTGAGAAATTGTTTAATTTGGTAATCTTACTCTTATGGAAGTTGATGTTCAGGTTCGTTTTCCAGTCAAAGTCTTTCGTACTTATGTTAACTGAATTGATGGCGAATTCAAAACCGTAAGATTTCATGTTGCCGATATTTCCGAGTTTGATAGACTGACCGCCGATTCCGGCCGTATTGACATAATCAATTAAGTCGATGGATTTACGACGATAGTGTGCAAAGTCCATCATAATTCTATTGTTGAAAAGTCCGGCCTCAAAACCAAGGTTCAGCTCGTACATTTTCTCCCAAGTGAGGTCTTTGTTTTTAAGACCTTCTATGACGTTGTACACTTCATTGTCGGAAGGACGCAACGTCTGTTTGGCATAAATAGCCAGTTCCGCACTGGTAGAAGGCCCCATGATACCGTTATAACCATAAGAGATTTTAGGTTTCAGGGTATTCACCACTTCCGAAATTCCTTTCATAAAGGCTTCATCGTGCATATTCCATGCCGCGCTGACATTCCACGAAGGCAGGTAGCGGGCTTCTCTCGAACTACCCAACTGGTTCGAGCCGTCATAGCGGAATCCGGCGTTTACAATATATTTGCCTTTGAAAGAATAAGCGGAATTGATGAATGAAGAGATTCTTCTGTCCCGTCCTTCGGCATAATCATAATAGACTTCCCCCTGTTCTTTCAGATAATAAGTCAGGTCGGGATGAGTCACAACGACACCGCCCTTATCCCAAAGGTATCCCCAACCCTCGTTCAACCTCATTTTTCTGTCCACCTTATTGATTTCAAATCCAGCAAAGAAATTCACGACATGATCCAAACCTAACTTCGGCGAATAGTCCGCCGTTGCTCTGAAGTAAGTATGTCGTAAATCCGCTTCATTGGTATTGTAGAATCCGCCTTCGGGCAGGATGCTATACGGATTGGCGGTAGGCAAAGAAGGATTTTGGAACAGGAAACGATTGTTGTCAATGATAGCTTGTGAGTAGTCAGCCCTGTAAGCCTCGGCCTGGTTGGAGAACTCATGGATTTTATGTTCTCTCAATGTATTTGCCGAACGGTATTGGAAAGAGCCTTTCAGGGTCAGTACTTTCAGAGGTTTGTATTCCAAATCCATTTGTGTGGATATATCTTTCACTGTGAGGTCAACAAAGTTGTGACGAAGTTCATGCAAGATATTAAAATCGGCAAAGCTCCGGCGAAAGAACTCAAGATTCCCGTTTGAATCATACGCACGCATGCTACGACTGGTGTTGAGCGCATAGTTGAAAGGGTTGATGTCAAAGTCGCGGGTGAATTCCCCCGTAGAGGTGTCAAAGTTACGATCTTTCGTTCCCGGTACTCTCTGGTCACGGATATTGGCTGACAATTTCAAGCCTATATTCAGTTTGGGAGATACAGCGAAAGTACCGCGCAATGAAGCGGTATAGCGGTTCACCTTATCAGAGGAGACTGCCATTCCATTGTCGGTATAGTAACTCAGGGAAGCATAGAAAGTAGTCTTGTCACCACCACCGGATATGCTCAGTGAATGCTGATTGACCAGCGAATTATGAAACAAGGTATTGAACCAGTCTGTATTACTGTTGGCATAAGCCGACAGAAAATCTTCGTTCAAAGAACCATTCGGCCCCCAATTGATATTCTTCCTTGTTATTTCATCAAACATTTTCCCCATAGCACCAAAGTTTTCGCTGCGGGCCACCGTAGTAATATCAATCCACCCCTTACGTTCCAACTCCTTATAGATTGACATTTCATCATCGGAGTTCATAATGTTGAAATTACGGTAATCGGGTTTCTCTTTCAAGGCGATACTACCGGTATAGTTGATAGTCAACCGGTCTTTCTTGCCTTGTTTGGTAGTGATGACAATCACTCCATTCATAGCTTGCGCACCATACAGAGAAGTAGCAGATACGTCTTTCAGGATTTCAAAACTTTCAATATCTTCGGGATTCAGACCTGCCACGCCCGAACTCAATAACGTAGAAAGATTACCGGATGTCAGTTCTTCAGCGCTTACGCTCATCAAGTCTTCCAGAATCACGCCGTCTACTACCCACAGGGGCTTATTGGTTCCGTTGATAGAAGAGTTACCACGGATAGTAAGCACGGGGCTTGCGCCGAAAGTGCTCGAAACATTAGTGATTTGCACCCCTGCCACTTTTCCTTGCAGGGAGTTGGTCACATCAGGATTTCCTTTCAGCACAGTCTCATCCGCATTGACTTTTGAAGCAGAACCGGTGAACATTTTGCGGTTTATCTTCTGATAACCCGTGACTACCACGTCGCCAAGACTCACGGCATCATCCTTCATTACGATATTCATGACTTTCGTGCCAATCTTCCGTTCGATTGTTTCCAATCCGACATAAGAGATAATCACCTTATCATCCAGAGAGGCTTCAAAGCTGAAGTTTCCGTCAATATCAGTAATAGTCCCCTGCGTAGTCCCTTTTATCTTGATAGAAGCACCTATTACCGGCTCTTTATTCTCATCGACAATATTTCCCTGTATAAGAGTCGGGGTCTTTTTATTTCTTACCTGTTTGGGAGTCAGTACGATAGTAAGATCCTGAATCCGGTAAGCAATATTCTGCGAAGGAAGCAAACTGTCCAGTACGGCAGTCAAAGCTTCATCCTTACACGAGAAACTGACCAGTTTTGACAAATTTATCAAATCCTTCCTATACAGGAAAGTATAATGTGTTTGTCTCTCTATTGCCTTCAGGCAATTTTCAAAAGATACGCTCTCCAAATTCAAAGTCACTTTTCGGGCAGGTTGCTGCGCCGCCGTCCAAGGAGCATTGCAGAACAATAATAAGGTTATTATCAGATATTTCAAACCATAAGATATTTTATTGCTCATAGTTCATTTACAGTTTTATAATAGTGAGTTCATAGTGTTTATCGCACAAGAAATTGGTAAATTTCATTGAAATTTCAACCCGGGTATTGTCCCCGCATTTGTTGATGTTTCGATAGTAAATTTTCATAATGTATTATTTTTAGTGAATATTAGTCCCCGCCACACGATGTTTTATCGCATGGTAAAAAGATTGCTTATCTGTTTATTTACTGATTGTCAGCGTCTTTCCATCCTGTTTTATACGTATGAGTCCACAATCCTCTATCATTCGAATTATTTTATCCAAGTGCTCATATTGTTTGAAAGAACCGGTGAACGGCAATCGTTTCAGTTCCGGATTTTCGTAATAAATATCGACATCATACAAACGGCTCAATGTACTCAGTATTTCGTCAAGTTCCTTATCTTTAAAGACTAGGACTTCGTCTATCCATGATACATATTCGTAGGTGTCCACTTCTCTTACAGACAATTTATTATCTTCCACCCTGCATTGTTGTCCGGGAGCCAGGATAACTGATTCTTTCCCTAGAGAGTAGGCTATCTTTCCGCGAACCAACGTAGTCATAGGCACCTCATCCTCATAACAATGTATATTGAAAGCAGTTCCTAAAACACGGATATTTCCGGTAGGAGTTTCCACAATGAATGGTTGCGACTTGTTTTCGGTTACATCAAAAAAGAGTTCGCCTTTCGCCAATACCTTTCTTTCTTTTCCGTCAAAGTTGCTTGGGAAGGTGATTTCCGAATCTGCATTGAGCCAAACGAGAGTTCCGTCACTCAACTGCATCTTGAATCTTTTTCCCCGCAATATCTTCAATGTATTATATACTACTTCGGCAGGAACGGTCTTCACTTGTGCATATTCCTCAATAGGCTGTTCGTCTATTCTTAGAGTCCCGGATGACACGGACAACATCTTTTGAGAACTCTGCACCGGAATTTTCTCTCCACTGGCAGTTATAAGGAGTATGTCTGTTGAATCCGCCGGAACAGTATCCATTTGTTGAACGGGTACAACCGCCAGTCCCGAAGGAGAATGCGGCTTTCCGCCGTCATACATATATACGAATATGGCGGACGCGCATAAAAAAGCTATCAATGCGGCTGCCGCAACATATCTATTCCAAACAATACGACGCACCGGTTTCGCAGGTTTCAGGCGCTGCATAAAGTTTGAATATGCTTCCTGAGCTTCTTCCATATCTTTTTCAATATCTACCGATGCCAGGAAATCCGGATTATTATATTTATCAAACAGTTCACGGTGGCGTGCCGACTCATCCAGCCAGTCTTCCAACTGCCTCTTTTCTTCCAAAGTTATTTCACCCAAAATACTTTTCCTGATTAATGTAGCAATATAAATAAGATGACAATTGTTCATTAATTTATCTCCTTTTTATAAATAAAGACACATAAGAGAAAGAAAAGT
>CEBV01003028.1_pt1 | contig 36030 bp, 30 predicted proteins | sample 554741 | NCBI WGS metagenome assembly CEBV01 (sample SAMEA3182070, study PRJEB8094) | gut metagenome | biome: human; feature: gut; material: Stool; isolation source: human stools | place: Canada | collected 2011-11-22 | reverse complement strand
GTGCTTAAGCCGCAAGGCGGGAATTGTGCGGTGTTGCCTAAGGTTATTTGTACAGCATTGCTGAACGCTTTGCGCTTAGCGCAGGACCAATTTGCCGTTTTCGGCGTCCACGGTCAGGGTATCGCCGGGCACATGGTTGCCGCCGATGATCTCTTTTGCGATCATGGTTTCCACGTTGGCCTGGATATACCGCTTCAGCGGGCGGGCACCATAGATGGGGTCATAGCCGTCATCCACAATCACGCTCTTGGCTGCATCGGTCACAACCAGCTTCAGCTGCTTGTCAGCCAGGCGGCTGCGCAGGTCAGCCAACATCAGATCCACAATGCCGCCAATCTCATCCTTGGTCAGGCTCTTGTAGTAGACAATATCGTCCAGACGGTTCAGGAACTCCGGGCGGAACTGGCGCTTGAGCAGCAGGTCGATCTTGTCACGCGCTTCGGCGGACAGTTCGTTCTTGCCGTTGGAACGGTTCTTTTCCAGGTCTTCCAGAATGATGTCAGAGCCAAGGTTGGAGGTCAGAATGATGATGGTGTTCTTAAAGTCCACGGTACGCCCCTGACTGTCGGTAATACGGCCATCGTCAAGGACTTGCAGCAGAATGTTGAACACATCCGGGTGGGCTTTTTCCACCTCATCAAACAGCACAACGCTGTAGGGATGGCGGCGCACAGCCTCGGTCAGCTGACCACCCTCCTCATAACCCACATATCCCGGAGGCGCACCGATCAGACGAGACACACTGAATTTCTCCATGTATTCCGTCATATCGATACGAACCATGTTCTTTTCATCGTCAAACAGGGCCTGGGCCAGCGCTTTGGCCAGCTCGGTCTTGCCAACGCCCGTGGGGCCAAGGAACAAAAAGCTGCCAATGGGGCGGTTCGGGTTTGCAATGCCGGCGCGGGAGCGCAGGATAGCGTCCGAAACCTTCTGCACGGCTTCGTCCTGGCCGATCACGCGCTGATGCAGCACTTCGGGCAGGCGGAGCAGCTTTTCGCGCTCGCCCTCCACCAGCTTCTCCACAGGGATGCCGGTCCAGCGGGCCACAATGCGGCTGATCTCTTCGGCCGTCACGCGGTCACGCAGCAGGCTTTGCTCCTTCTTGTCGGCAGCGATCTTTTCTTCGGCTTCCAGCTGGCGCTGCAGGTCGGGCAGTTTGCCGTATTGCAGCTGACCAGCCTTGGCGTAATCGCCGTTGCGGGTCGCCTTTTCAATTTCGGCCTTGGTGGTTTCAACCTCGGCGCGCAGGCTCTGCACCTTATTGATGGCGTTCTTCTCGTTCTCCCACTGAGCTTTCTTGGAATTGAAGGAATCGCGCAGTTCGGCCATTTCTTTTTCGATGGCGGCAAGGCGCTGCTTGGACATTTCATCGGTTTCTTTCTGCAAAGAAGCCTGCTCGATCTGCAGCTGGGTGATCTTATGGTTCAGGTCATCCAGCTCTGCGGGCATGGAGTCCAGCTCGGTCTTGACCATTGCGCAGGCTTCATCCACCAGGTCGATGGCTTTATCCGGCAGGAAACGGTCGGTAATATAACGGTTAGACAGCGTTGCTGCCGCAATCAAAGCGCCATCCTGAATTTTAACGCCATGGTACACCTCATAGCGCTCTTTCAGGCCACGCAGGATGGAAATGGTATCCTCCACCGTAGGCTCCTGCACCATAACGGGCTGGAAACGGCGTTCCAGAGCGGGGTCTTTCTCGATATACTGGCGGTACTCGTCCAGGGTGGTGGCGCCAATGCAGTGCAGCTCACCGCGGGCCAGCATCGGCTTTAAGATGTTGCCGGCATCCATTGCGCCGTCGGTTTTACCGGCGCCCACAATGGTGTGCAGCTCATCAATGAACAGGATGATCTTGCCTTCGCTCTTTTTAACTTCGTTCAGAACGCTCTTCAAACGTTCCTCAAACTCGCCGCGGTACTTAGCACCGGCGACCAGAGCGCCCATATCCAGGCTGAACACGGTGCGGTCTTTCAGGTTTTCGGGCACATCGCCGCGCACGATACGCTGGGCAAGGCCCTCAGCGATAGCCGTTTTACCAACGCCAGCTTCACCGATCAGCACAGGGTTGTTCTTGCGCTTACGGGACAGGATGCGGATAACATTGCGGATCTCGGAATCACGGCCAATGACGGGGTCCAGCTTGTTGGCACGGGCGGCTTCCACCAGATCCTGGCCATATTTTTTCAGGGCGTCATAGGTGGATTCGGGGTTATCAGTGGTCACGCGCTGGTTGCCGCGCACGGCGGACAACACCTGCATGAACTTTTCCGGTGTGATGCCAAACTGCTTGAACAGCTCGCCAGCCACGCGGCCGGGGCGCTGCAGCATGCCCATAAAGACATGCTCCACGCTGATATATTCATCCTTCATCTGCTGGGCCTGCTTTTCAGCGGCGGTCAGGGCCTGGTCCAGCTCATTGGAGATATAGACTTTATCGGGGTCACGGCCGGAACCAGTCACATGCGGCAGCTGGGAAACTTTTTCCGCTGCGGCAGCTTCAAAGGTACCGGGGTCAACGTTCATCTTGGTCAACAGCTGGGGGATCAGGCCGTCCTGCTGCTGGGTCAGGGCCACCAGCATGTGCTCCTGTTCCAACGCCTGGTTGGAATATTCAATTGCCAAACGCTGGGCAGCCTGCAGGGCTTCCATCGTTTTTTGGGTAAATTGGTTGGTATTCATATCGCAAACCTCCTTTATCGGCAACGATAATGGTTTTCTATCTATTAGCAGCGAACCGGTTCAAGTGCTGCTTCGTGCCCGGCGGCTTGATATCCTTGCAGGTTCAAGGGCGTTATGCGGAAGCATTATCTTTATTAGCACTCTATCTGTTCGACTGCTAATATTGTAACACATAGCCAACCGTTGTCAATAGGGTAAATTGAAAAAGATTTATGAACTGTCAAAAAGTTTCCTGCTTTTTCGGGCGTTTTCCATCTTGCAAGATTTTGGATACAAGTATACAGTAGAATTAGAAAGTGAAGAAGCACAAAAAGCCAAAACGACAAAGGATCCGCCCATGAAACCTATTTTGATTGTGGATGACGAAGCGCCCATCCGTGCGCTGATCCGCCTGACGCTGGAGCGCGCGGGCTACACCTGTGACGAAGCTGCCACCGGCACCGAGGCCGCCGATAAAATTGAAGCAAACACCTATGATCTGGCCCTGCTGGACATTATGCTGCCCGGCCCCGATGGGTACGAGCTGCTGGACTACCTGCGCAGCGTGCAGACCCCGGTGATTTTTTTGACCGCCAAAACCGCGGTGGCGGACCGTGTGCGTGGGCTGCACCTGGGCGCGGATGATTACATTACCAAGCCGTTCGAGCCCACCGAGCTTGTGGCACGGGTGGAAGCGGTGCTGCGCCGCTGTGGTAAAGCCCAGGGTACTCTTGCTGCTTTTGATGTGGTGCTGGACCCGGCTGCCCGCCGGGTAACGCGCAGCGGCACCCCGCTGCACCTGACCCCGCGGGAATTTGACCTGCTGGAAGTATTGCTGCGCAACCGCGGCATTGTGCTGTACCGCGAAGTGCTCTATGAGCGCGTGTGGGGGCTGGATGCCGAGTATGACAGCCGCACGCTGGATCTGCACATCCAGCGGCTGCGCAAAAAGCTGGGCTGGAAGAACGAGATCCGCACCGTATTCCGTGTGGGCTATGTGCTGGAGCGCGGGGAATGAGCGCCGCTTTGCCTATCCTTTTATGGCAATACCGCATAATTCTAAGTGCCGATACGGCGAGCGAGGTGCGGCAGATGCCAAGCCAAAAGCGCAGATAATACTGGATGTCTTATCGAGCATTTTGGCAACGCAGATGCCGTGCCGCAGCTGCCGGAGCGGTGCTTAAGCCGCAAGGCGGGAATTGTGCGGTGTTACCTTATATAAAGCAGGAGTTTTGCCATGAAGTTTGCCCACAAGCTGACCCTTGCCCTGCTGGTGGTGCTGGCAGTTGTGCTTTCGCTGTGCAACACGCTGCTGATCGGGCAGCAGTTCCGGCAGGAGCTTCACACCGCGCAGGAAACGTTATCTGCAGACTGGCAGCGGGAAAGCCGCGCCATGCAGCGCACCTTGGTCACACCCGGCAGCGGCAGCCTGGCCGCACGGGTGGGCAGCTATTTGCAGGCCATCACCGAGCAGAACAGCCTTGCCTGCGCCGCTTACAGTGTGGATGGAACCTCCCTGTATTATGCCCTGCCCACCGCGGTTCCCTTATCCGAAGTGGAAGCCCTGCTTGCCCAGGATGGCGAGCCGCGCATGGTGCTGGCGAACAACCATACCCTGCTGTGCGCCGGAACGGTCGTTCTGCCGGAACGCTGCATCACCTTGGTCATTGCGCAGGATGCCGCCCCCGTGTGGCAGGCGCGGCAGGCCCGCACCCGAAATGCACTGATCGTAGAACTTTTGGCCATGGTGCTGGCCGGGGGCCTGGTTCTGCTGCTCTGCCGCCGCATGACCCGCCCGCTGGAGCAGCTGGAGCAGGCCAGCCGCCAGATTGCCGCCGGAGCCTACAGCCAGCGCACGGCCATCCATGGCAGTGACGAAATTGCCAGTTTAAGCCGCAGCTTTGACGAGATGGCCCAGGCGGTGGAGGGCACCGTGCAGACCTTGCAGCAGAACGCCCGCCAGAAAGATGATTTTGTGGCCGCGTTTACCCACGAGCTGAAAACCCCGATGACGAGCATCCTCGGTTTTGCCGATATCCTGCGCAGCGGTGAGGTGAGCCCCGCCACCCGCCGCACCGCCGCTGATTATATCTACCACGAAAGCAAGCGGTTGGAAGCGTTGAGCGGGAACCTGTTGGCTTTGATGGGGCTGGAACAACAGCCCCCGCAGCTGGAAGCCGTACCCTTGGGCCGTGTGCTGCAAAGCCTGCGCCGCGCCCTGCCCCAGGGCAGCCCGGTGCCCACCCTACCCCGCAGTGACGCCGTGGTGCTGGCCCAGCCGGAACTGTTGTGCGATATGCTGTACAACCTGATCCAGAATGCCCGCAAAGCCACCCCGGCGGATGGCAAAGTGGAAGTGCTGCTGGACGAAACACCCACCCGGCTGACCATCCGCGTACAGGATACCGGCTGCGGCATTCCGCCGCAGGAACTGGTCCGCATTACCGAGCCGTTTTATATGGTAGATAAATCCCGTGCACGGGAGCAGGGCGGCAGCGGCATGGGGCTTGCCCTGTGCGCCAGAATTGCCGCCTTGCACGGCACAACGCTGCAATTTGCAAGTGTGCCCAGCCAGGGAACCACTGTCAGCTTCTGCCTGCAAAAAGCGGGCAGCCAACCGGAGGTGGAGCCATGAGGGAAAGGAAAATGTTTTTTCCGCCTGCACTGCGGCTGGCTGCTGTGGCTATTGCACTTTCTGCAGCGGCTTTGGCCCTGCCGCTGCCGGTTTTTGCCGTGCTGGACCGTGCCGCCGGGCACAGCATTGCGGTGCAGCAGGATGCTGAAGCGTTAAGCCCCGCCGGGCGCAGCTGTGCTGCCGCACGGGAGCTTTACTGCTGGCGTATGACCTGGCAAAATACATCCCGCACCATGGTGGAGCCTGATTCAACTCCAGCCAGCACCGCCCCCACCCTTGCCGCGGTGCAGCAGCTGCAGGCGGCCGGGGTACTGCCTGCCTGCATGGCGGATGTGTTTCTTTCCGCCATGCAGCAAACAGACAGTTGTACTACCTACACTGACGATACCGGCCAGAGCGAATATGTTTTTACATCCGATGAGAACCATGTCACCCTCACCCTGACAGCCAGCGGCCTGCCCGTTGGGTTTACGGTGGAGCAGTGCAGCTTTGCGGATTCCGCGCTGGATGAAATAGCGGATGCTTACGCCGCATTTTTAGGCGGGGATGCGATCACCGATTGGGAAACGCTGCCCCTGCAGCTACACGAGCCCTGCGCGGTACGCTACAGCGTCAGTGCCCAGCTTTACCTTTGCGTGGCCCGCAGTGGGCAAGGGCTGCGGGTGTCGGCAGCATCGCTCTCCCCGCAGGATGCCGCCGCTTACCGCGGGGATGTTACGCCATAAAGGAGGTCTGCCCCATGAAAAAGACGTTCAACCAGACCATGCCGTGCGCTGTGCGCCTGGCTGCACTGCTGCTTGTGCCCGTCGTTTGTGTTGCCTTTTCCGGCTGCAGCGCTGTGCCGGGCTCTTCCGGCAGTTCTGCGGCGGAGCCGTCCCCCTCCCCTGCCGCCGCGGAACCGGCAGCGAAACCTGATCTGCCCAGCCTGCGCCCGCTGTACCAGGGGGATGAAAACGGATATTATACCTTCATGACTGCCGCTTCGGGCGATTACCAGCAGGTGCTCTATGCGGACTACCAGACCGGCACCCAGGCCCCGGCCTGCCATATTACCGGCTGCACGCATGACAGCCCAAGCTGCCCGGCCTGCTTTTTTACCGGCGTGCCCGTCACGCTGCCCTGCCCGGTTGGGAACGGCACTTATCTTTCCTTTGTCTATGGATATGATTCCGACGGCATGTCCATCGTGCGGCTGAATCAGGATTACGGCGTGGAACAGGTACTGTACCACTGCAATTACATTTCAAGTTTCTATTGCTACACGGACGGTTCTTCCCTCTGGTTTTCCACCTGCCCCAGCGGGGACAGCTATGACCGCATCAAACGCCTCGATCTGTCCACCGGCGGCATCACCACCCTGTTTGATGCCGGGGATACCAGCGGGCAATCCGCCAACATTATCGGCTGCACCGGGCGGCAGCTGGTGGTTTCGGTATCTCCTTATTATGACAGCAGCGAGCCACAGACTTCCTGCCTGTATCTAGTAGATGCCGACACCGGCGCGGCAGAACTGCTGCGGGAATACCCGATCACCAACGCTTCCGCCGGGCGCACCACTAATATAAGCACCGCTGTGCTGGACGATACTTTATATGAATATGACTACACCACCGGCGAGCTGACCGCCACCGGGCTGGCTGACCGGCAGACCCGCACCGTAACCGATGCCCTGCCGCCTGACCCATATGAGGGGCGCGGTGCGTTTGATGTGACAATTACCCGCATCCTGAACGGCCAGCTGGTTGTGGAGTACTATTCCAACGACTGGACGGACGACAACGCCGAAACCAAAACACCCGTCTACCTGGTTGACCTTGCTGCCGGCACCGTAGCGGAAAAGCCCGCCCTGCCGCCGCTGAACTGGAACGGGTACGACCACACCAGCACCACCATCCTGGCCCAGCTGCAAGACCGGCTGCTGGTGCTCTGCCGCGCGGAGCCATACACCCGCACCACAACCGGAACGGACGGCGCACCCTACACGATTCAATCCTCCCACCGCTATTTTGGGCTGATCTCGTATGCCGATTACCTGACCGGCACCCCGAATTATACCGAGGTTGGGATGCTGGATTAAGCCGGGTATTTTGTTCCAAATTCTGCGCTTTTATTCTGCAAGAAAGCCGATGCTAAGGCAACACCGCACAATTCCCGCCTTGCGGCTTAAGCACCGCTCCGGCAGCTGCCGCACCTCGCTCGCCGTATCGGCACTTAGAATTACGCGGTATTGCCCTAAATTTCTGCAACGCCTCCAGCAATTTGTAGGGGACGATGCTTGCATCGTCCCGCTGGATGGGCCTTGTTGCATTGCTTGCTTTCAAAAAACAATCTCCCTCACACACCATGCATTTTCCCAAACGTCCCCGCCGCCTGCCGCAAATCAGGCGGCATTTTTGTGTTCCTTTCCTGTTTTATGGCAACTATCCCCCGCCGCCCTTGATTTTACCCACCAAAACCTTTACAATAAGATTAAATATTACCGCTTTTGCGGAAAGGAAGTAAGATCATGGATCAGTCCAGCAAATACAGCATCAATACCCTGTGCGTACAGGGCGGCTATACCCCCGGCAACGGCGAACCCCGCCAGATTCCCATTGTGCAGAGCACCACTTTCAAATATGATAGCTCCGACGATATGGGCAAGCTGTTTGACCTGCAGGCCAGCGGTTATTTTTATTCCCGCCTGCAAAACCCCACCTGCGATACCGTCGCCGCCAAGATTACCGAGCTGGAGGGCGGCACCGCCGGTATGCTGACCGGTTCCGGCCAGGCAGCCAACTTCTTTGCCCTGTTCAACATCTGCAACGCGGGCGACCACATCGTTTCTTCCAGCTCCATTTACGGCGGCACCTTCAACCTGATCTCCGTCACCATGGCAAAGATGGGCATTACCGCCACCTTTGTCTCGCCTGACTGTACCGAGGAAGAGTTGAACGCCGCATTCCAGCCCAACACCAAGGCTGTCTTTGGCGAAACCATTGCCAACCCCGCCCTGACGGTGCTGGATATTGAAAAGTTTGCCAATGCAGCCCACGCCCACGGTGTGCCGCTGATTGTGGATAACACCTTTGCCACCCCCGTCAACTGCCGCCCCATTGAATGGGGTGCCGATATCGTGACCCATTCCACCACCAAGTACATGGACGGTCACGGCGCAACCCTGGGCGGTGCCATTGTGGACGGCGGCAAGTTCGACTGGATGGCTCATGCCGATAAGTTCCCCGGCTTGTGCACCCCTGATGACAGCTACCACGGTATCACCTATGCCGAGCACTTTGGCAAGGAGGGCGCTTTCATCACCAAGGCAACCGCACAGCTGATGCGTGACTTTGGCTGCGTGCAGAGCCCCATCAACGCCTACATGCTCAACCTTGGCCTGGAAAGCCTGCATGTGCGCATGGCCCGCCATTGCGAGAACGGCCAGGCTGTGGCAGAGTTTTTGGCCAGCCACCCGAAGATTGCCTATGTGAACTACTGCGGCCTGCCGGGCGATAAGTACCATGCTGTTGCCGAAAAGTACCTCCCCAATGGTTCCTGCGGCGTTGTCAGCTTTGGCGTAAAGGGCGGGCGCGAAGCCGCCGCTGCCTTTATGGGCCACCTGAAGATTGCCGCCATTGAGACCCATGTGGCCGATGCCCGCACCTGCTGCCTGCACCCCGCCAGCTCCACCCACCGCCAGATGAACGACGAGCAACTGATTGCCGCCGGTGTTCAGCCCGACCTGGTGCGCATGAGCTGTGGTCTGGAAGATAAGAACGACCTGATCCACGATATTGCCCAGGCACTTGACCAGATCTGACCGTTAAGGAGTTTACTGTTTATGCCTTTGATCATTCCCAAAGAGCTGCCCGCCTATGGCGAACTTTCGCGCGAGAACGTGTTTGTCATGCACCAGCAGCGTGCACAGACCCAGCAGATCCGTCCCCTGCGCATCCTGATTTTGAACCTGATGCCCACCAAAATTGTAACGGAAACCCAGCTGGCACGCCTTTTGGCCAACAGCCCCCTGCAGGTGCAGCTGACCTTTTTGCAGACCAAGACCCATGATACCACCCACACCCCGCAGGAGCACATGAAGGCGTTTTATAAAACCTTTGATGCGGTGCGCAATGAGCGCTTTGACGGTATGATCATCACCGGTGCCCCCATTGAGGACCTGGACTATGAGGATGTGGACTACTGGAACGAGCTGTGCGAGATCATGGATTACAGCCGCGAAAACGTATATTCCACCATTCATCTGTGCTGGGGTGCGCTGGCCGGGCTGTATTACCACTTCGGCGTGCGCAAGGTACACCTGCCGGAAAAAATGTTCGGCGTGTTTGAGCACCGCGTGGTGCGGCCCTCCAATCCGCTGGTGCGCGGCTTTGACGAAATATTCTATGCCCCGCACAGCCGCTGGGCCGGGCTGAACCGCGCCGATATTGATGCCGCCCCGGAGCTGCGCATGCTAGCCGAAAGCGATGTTGCCGGCCCCATGCTGCTTTCCACTGAGTCCGGCCGCCAGATTTTTGTCATCGGCCACCCGGAATACGACAAGTACACTTTGGATGCCGAGTACCGCCGCGATGTAAAGGCGGGCAAGGAAATTCATGTGCCGGTCAACTATTACCCGGACGATGACCCCAACAAGGACCCCATTTTCCGCTGGCGTGCCCATGCGCACCTGCTGTATACCAACTGGCTGAACTACTATGTCTACCAGAACACCCCCTATGACCTGGATGATCTGGAAGCCGTGGTGGACCCGCCCCGCACCTGAGGAGGACGTATGCCGAAGATCAGTGCCTGTATTGTGGCATACTGTGATTATGATGAGGTGTGCGCTGCCGTGCGCAGCGCGCTGGCCAACACCCCCGGCGATGACTTTGCCCTGTATGTGGTGGATAACGCCAGCCCGGATGGCTGCGGCCCCCGCCTGGCGCAGACAGATTTTGGCGATGCTCGCGTGCAGGTGATCTGCCTGCCCAAGAACCTCGGCTTCGGCAAGGGCCACAACAGCATTATGGACCGCCTGACCAGCGATGTACACTTTATCCTGAACCCGGATGTGATCATTCACGATGACATCCTGCCCCAGATGGCGCAATGGCTGCTGGACCACCCCGGCGTTGTGATGGCCACGCCGCAGCTCTATTTTCCGGATGGGCGCATCCAGAACCTGCCGCGCCGCAAGCCCACCCCGTGGCTGCTGCTGGCCCGCCAGCTGGCCCCGCGGTTTGGCGGTGTGATGCAAAAAGCTGACGAACATTACACCATGCAGGATGAGGACCTGACGATCCCCCGCCCCATTGAGTTTTGCACTGGCAGCTTTGCCGCCATCCGCACCGATGTGTTCAAAACCATCGGCGGTTTTGACCCCGAATACTTTATGTATGTGGAGGATGCCGACCTGACCCAGCGTGCCTTGCGCCAAGGGCTTGTCTACCTGCTGCCGCAGTTCACCGCCACCCACGCCTGGCACCGCGACCCCATGCGGGACGCAGGCAAGTTCAAAATGCAGTTGAAGAGCATGGGCCGGTATTTCAAAAAATGGGGCATCGGCAAGGGGAATGTGTAAACAGGTTATTGTTTCAGCAAAAAACACTTGCACTTATTGAGACCGCAGAGGTGCATATTGTGCGCACCTGCCGCCTCTTCCTTGTCATCTCCCAAATTTAGCACTTGACGCACACGGCGTGAACAGATATAATAGAAATGTTCACGAGGTGTTGCGCAGCTGGTAGCGCGCGTGGTTTGGGACCACGAGGCCGCAGGTTCGAGTCCTGTCACCTCGACCAAAATAAAAGCCGTAGATTCGTTAGAGTCTACGGCTTTTATTATTTTAAGTACACACTTTTATAGCTTTTTCGCAAATCAACTTTCAGGGAATCCACTTTTTACTATTTTGCAGTCCCACTATAAACGCTATGTAATGGTTACAGCATCCATCGTTCCAGCATCCGGATGATATTTGAGCGCGATCGTTGTTTTCCGCTGGCGAAGGAATCCATCTGTTCCGAATTGAAAACAAAGCACGTTTCAAATTTATGGCAACACCGCATAATTCCCGCCTTACGGCTTAAGCACCGCTCCAGCGGCTGCGGCACGGCATCTGCGTTGCCAAAATGCTCGATAAGACATCCAGTATTATCTGCGCTTTTGGCTTAGCATCTGCCGTACCTCGCTCGCAGTATCGGCACTTAGAATTATGCGGTATTGCCTTATCCTTATCCTGATCGGGAACCAGCGCACCGTTTAATGAACCATAAGAAATCTTTTTAATATGAGTTGTTTTTGGATCGTTTTATCATCCGCTTTGTTATTAAGGCCAAAGGCCGATCTCATCGCCGGATCCATTAAAAAACCTCTGGCAGTGAAGGCACAAATCATAAGATTTCTCTTCAGATGGCACCAGTTCTATCGCACAGATATAATCGTAGAGCGGGCAGATATTTTTTGTTATCGTTTTCTTTCTTGTGTATTTTCCCCTTGGCTGATACAATGTAGAAAAAACAGTTAAGGAGCATCCCCCAATGATTCGTGAAATTTGCAAAGATGAGACTTTTCTTGCGCAGAAAGCCGCGCCCGCCACGGCGGCGGACCTTGGCGTAGCGCAGGACCTGATGGAAACTCTGATTGCACACAAGGATGGCTGCGTGGGTATGGCGGCAAACATGATCGGCGTGAACAAACGCATTATCGCTTTTGAGAATGACGGCGAATACATGGTCATGTTCAACCCGGTCATCGTCAAACAGTCCGGAGCCTATGAAACGGACGAAGGCTGCTTATCGCTTACCGGCACGCGGAAAACCAAGCGCCACAAAGTCATCAAAGTGCAGTGGCAGAATGAAAAATTCCAGACGCGGCTTAAAACGTTTACCGGCTGGACGGCGGAAATCATCCAGCACGAAATTGACCACTGTGAGGGAATTTTGATTTAACCTTTTTCCTGCATTTGGCTTTCATTCAGCAGGTTCAGTGGTTTCAAACCTCTTTCCAGTGTGCCTCAATGGCAGCGCGGTTCAGCTGCTCACCGATCACGATGATCACTTCCTGCGCTTTGGCAATGGGCTTTAAGGTCATGGCGTCGCGGCTGGCGTTCAGCTCCAGCCAGCCATTTCCATCCGAGGTAAAGCCCTTAATGCGCATAATGCGGCCGCAGGAGGCATCGGCAAACAGTTCATTCACCACTTCTTTCAGCCGCGGCAGGGGTAAGTGACGGTCGATAAAATAGAGCGAAGAAAACACATCGTGCTGGTCAAAGTGCATTTTTTCATAGCTGGCCTGCTTGCTGCCGCAGGCGGCAACGGCGGCCAGGTCCTGCGGGGTCAGGTCCTCCCAGTTTTTGCGCAGTACATCTGCGCCAAAGCGGCGGGCGCAGCCATTTTGCTCCAGCGCGTGGTTCAGGTAGTTTACCGTGGAATCCATCTCGGCCGGGGTAGCCAGCTGGCTGCGGCTCAGCACCACCATGCCGGCATTGGCGGTTTCGGATGCCAGCAGGTAGGCCGACTGGGGCGAAAGCTGCTGCTCCTGCTTGGCATCCACAATAGCAATCACGTTGCCCATACGGTACCACTTATCCAGCGGTTCGTCGTGCAGGATGTCAAAAAATTCATCTACATCAAAAATACCGCTCGGCTCAATAATGACCCTGTCAAAGCCCTGCATGGCCAGCGAGATCAACTTGGTGCGCATCCGGCGCTGGTGGGTATCGCAGTCGCACCCGCCGCTGATGCTTTCCATATCGCAATGGTCGCCCAAAATATCCTGCAGCAGCATAACATCCACATTGACCGCGCCAAAGTCATTTTCCAAAATGCAGACATTCCAGCCCTGCTGAACCATATAGCGGGCATAGTGCCGCATAAAAGTCGTTTTGCCAGAGCCAAGAAAGCCGGTGACCAAATCGACCTGTACCATAGTTGTTCCCCTCCTGTTGGTGGTAAATTGCTTGTGCCTGTTATTATATCACATTTTTATTCAGTTTGCTTCATCAAACCCAAATTCAAAAAGAAAAGCCGCCACACAGGTCCCTGTTCCTGTGCGGCGGTTTTTCCTTGAAAAGAAGAAAAAAGAGAAAGAGGAGTGGATGAAAAAAGTCTGCGTTATTCCCCTGAGCATTTGGCAATGCCCCAACGGTGTTCGGGTCCCTGTTCCCTGGCACCGTTCCTTTTGGGAACAATTATAGAATACTCGATAGATGTGAACAATTCGTGATAAAAAATTCAACATTTTGCAAAAAGCGCCGCGCAATTTTCCATATTTCAAAGGCTGTGGCGGTTATTCTTCCTGTGCGGGGTGTAAATTTGCCCAGCAATACGCTATAATGGGGTTAGATTGCGGCAGCAGCCGCTGCCATGCAGGAGGGAAAACACCATTGGCAAACCGAATCAATTATGAGCGCGTGATGGAAGAAACCATCGCCGCATTGGAACACGATGGCCAGCGCCCGCAGCTGCTGCTGCACGCCTGCTGCGCGCCCTGTTCCAGCGCCACGTTGGAACGTCTGGCCGACCATTTTGACGTTACCATTTTATATTATAACCCCAACATTGCCCCACCGGAGGAATATCACCGCCGGGAAGCCGAACTGGAACGTTTTGTGCGCGATGCCGGGTACGCTGCCTGCGGCATCACGGTGGTGGAGCTGCCGTATGACCCGCAGGAGTTTTACACTGCGGTAAAAGGGCTGGAAAACGAGCCGGAGCGCGGCGAGCGCTGCACCGTGTGTTACCGCATGCGGCTGGAACGCGCCGCCCAGTACGCCAGGGCACACGGCTTTAACTGGTTCACCACCACCCTTTCCATCTCCCCGGTCAAGGACCCTGTGCGGCTGAACACCATCGGCTGCGAACTGGCCCAACAGTACGGCCTGAACTACCTGCAAAGCGAGTTCCGCAAAAAGGACGGTTACAAGCGCAGCCTTGCTTTGAGCGCAGAATACGGCCTGTACCGGCAGGATTACTGCGGCTGCATTTTCAGCAAACAGGAACGCGGCGTTTGATTGCAAGGAGAAATGTTTCATGCCAAAACATGTTTTAGTGGCTCTGCCATTGAGCGATGCCCAGCGCAGCGCCTTGCAGGCCAGCGTGCCGGAATATGAATTTATCTTTGCCCAAACCGTTACCCTGGCCCAGGTGCTGGAGGCAGATATCATCATGGGCAATGTGCCGGTGGAGCTGATTTGCCAAAACCACCATCTGGAATGGTTCCAATCCAACTTTGCGGGACCGGATACCTATCTGGTGCCGGGCGTGCTGCCGGAGCAGTGCCTGGTGACCAACGCCACCGGCGCTTACGGGCTGGCCATCAGCGAGTGGATGCTGGGCTTGTGGCTGGGGCTGCAGAAGGATCTGTTTTTGTACCGGGACCGCCAGACGCAGCACAAGTGGGATGTCATCACCCGCCAGGTGCGGCCGGTGGCCGGGTCCCGCGTGTTATGCGTTGGCATGGGAGATATCGGCTCTAACTTTGCCATGCGCGCCCATGCCCTTGGGGCCGAGGTTGTCGGCGTGCGGCGCAGCGTGCGCCCCGGTGCCCCCTGCCCCGATTACTGCCTGCGGGTGGTACCCCAAAGCGAACTGGACGCCGAGCTGCCGCAAGCGGACCTGGTTGCCCTGAGCCTGCCCGGCACGCCGGAAACGCTGCACATGTTTGATGCCGCCCGCCTGGCCCGCTGCAAGCAGGGGGCAATTCTGCTGAACGTGGGCCGTGGTTCCACGGTGGACTGCCTTGCCCTGGCCGATGCCGTACACAGCGGGCATTTGTTCGGTGCAGCGCTGGATGTGACTGACCCAGAGCCGCTGCCGTCAGACCACCCGCTGTGGAGCGAACCGAATGTGATCATCACGCCGCACATTTCCGGGCGGTTCAGCCTGGCCAAAACACTGGATAACATTGTAGAAATCTTTATCCATAACCTCAAGCTGTACGCTGCCGGGCAGCCGGTGGACAACCAGGTCAGCCGCACCACCCACTATGTCAGCGGCGGCAGTGGCGGCCAGCGGCTGGTGTGCGGCATGCCGTAAAGGTTCTTATTTTCAACCATTCTGCGCCAAAATATTGCATAACTCCTTTGGGTATTGTAGAATAGTGGTGTTCGCTGATTCTGCAACACACAGAGGAGTTTTTATGTTATACCAACTGTTCTGGCTGTTTTTGGCCTTTTCGTTCCTGGGCTGGTGCCTGGAAGTTGCTGCCACCGCAGTGCGGCTGGGCCAGTACCGGGACCGCGGCGTGCTGCACGGGCCGCTGTGCCTGGTTTACGGCATTACCGGCTGCCTGATTACCATTGCCCTGCGGGAATTGAGCGGCGGGTGGTTCTTCCTGTTTTTGTTCAGCGCGCTGTATGCCACGGTGGTGGAATGGATTGCCGGGCATTTACTGGAGCACTACAGCCACACCCGCTGGTGGGATTACTCTGACCGCAAATGGAACCTGGATGGGTACATCTGCCTTTCGGCTTCCGTTGTCTGGGGTGCCCTGGGCCTGGTAACCGTCAAGTGGCTGGTGCCGCTGCTGATGCGTTTGTACCAGCTGGTACCCGCCGGGCTTGCGCATGTTCTGTTGTGGATTTTTGCCATTTTGCTGGTCATTGATCTGCTGGGCACCGCGCTGACCCTGGGCGGCCTGCGCTACAAGCTGCCCAGAGTGGACGAGGTCAACAATCGCCTTGCCAACCTGACGCTGCGGATGGGGTTGTGGATTTTTGACCGCACCGAGCGCCGCATGCGCACCAAGGCCCCGCAGCTGGACCTGATACGCCCCAAGCGCACCAAAAGCACGGTGTTTGCTGCCGGGTGCAGCTTTTACAAAATCTTTTTGCTGTTTGTAATCGGCGCGTTCCTGGGCGACATTACCGAAACGATTTTCTGCCGCATTACCGCTGGATATTGGATGAGCCGTTCCAGCCTGGTGTGGGGACCTTTCTCTATTGTTTGGGGCCTTGCCATTGCGCTGGTCACCCAGGTTTTGTACAAGTACAAAGACCGTTCGGCATTCTGGCTGTTCGGCATGGGCACCCTGTTGGGCGGTGCTTACGAGTATCTGTGCAGCGTGTTTACCGAAATCGTGTTCGGCGCGGTATTCTGGGATTACAGTGCCCTGCCGTTCAACCTGGGCGGGCGTATCAATCTGCTGTACTGCTTTTTCTGGGGGCTGGCCGCTGTGGCATGGTTCAAGGTGCTGTTCCCGCCGTTGGACCGCTTGATTGAAAGCCTGCCCCGCCGCGGCGGTACCATTTTAACTTGGTGCCTGGTGGTATTTATGGCAGCCAATATGATCGTCAGCTCCGCCGCGCTGATTCGTTATGACGCCCGTTTGGAGGGCGTTGCCGCCCAGACCAGCTTGGATACCCTGCTGGACGAGCATTTCGACGATTCCTATATGCAGCGGGTCTATCCCAAGCTGGTGCACATGAATTAAATCATTTTAGCCACAGATTGCCATAGATAAATAAGGCAATACCGCATAATTCTAAGTGCCGATACGGCGAGCGAGGTGCGGCAGATGCTAAGCCAAAAGCGCAGATAATACTGGATGCTGCAAAGGTGAGCGCCGCCAGTGGCGGAAACAGCGAACCGAAGCACGATGCGGGTACCGCAACCCGACATTATCGAGCATTTTGGCAACGCAGATGCCGTGCCGCAGCCGCCGGAGCGGTGCTTAAGCCGTCAGGCGGGAATTGTGCGGTGTTGCCATAGATAAATAACAGGCCCACGCCGGGATGTTCTCCTGCGGCGCGGGCCTGTTGTTGTTTGGTGGTTGCTTTTTATGTGAGTAGTTTTGGAGTTGGTTCGGGGAATTTGCTCACAAATTGAATCGTGGGGATACATGTGAAACGTTTGATACAGCCCGTCACCCGGGACGATGCGAGCATCGTCCTCTACCTAACTCCTACTCGTGTTCCGCCCAATCGCGGCTTCGGCCCACGGCTTTGTGCCAGCCAGCCAGCAGCTTTTCACGTTCCGGAGCTTCCATGTTGGGAGTAAAGGTCATGTTGCAGTGCCACAGGCTGCGGATTTCCCCACGGTCTTTCCACACGCCGGTGGCAAGGCCCGCCAGGTAGGCAGCGCCAAGGGCCGTTGTTTCGCGGATGGCCGGGCGCAGCACGGTTTTGTTCAGGATGTCCGCCTGGAACTGCATCAAAAACTGGTCGCGGGAAGCACCGCCATCCACTTTCAGGGCGGTGATGGGCTGGCCCACATCCAACTCCATCGCGTGCACCAGGTCATAGCTCTGATAAGCGATGGACTCCTCCGCCGCGCGGATGATATGGTTCTGGGTGGTGCCGCGGGTAATGCCCACAATGGCCCCGCGGGCGTACATATCCCAGTAGGGTGCGCCCAATCCGGTAAAGGCCGGAACAATATACACCCCGCCGTTATCCGGCACCTTCTGGGCGTAATACTCCGAATCCCGGCTTTCTTGGATCATGCGCAGGCCATCGCGCACCCACTGGATGACCGCCCCGCCCACAAACACACTGCCCTCCAGCGCATACTCCACCTTGCCGTTCAGGCTAATGGCAATGGTGGTCAGCAGGCCATTTTTGCTGCGGCAGATGGTATCGCCGGTGTTCATCAGCAAAAAGCAGCCGGTACCATAGGTGTTTTTGGCTTCGCCTTTGGAAAAACAGCCCTGGCCAAACAGTGCGGCCTGCTGGTCGCCCGCAATACCGGCCACCGGCACCTGTACGCCGCACAGGTCGGTGTAACCGTAAATCTCGCTGGAATCCGTCACACGCGGCAGCATGGCGCGGGGGATATCCAGCGCGTTCAGCAGTGTATCATCCCAGTCCAGCTTGTGGATATTATACAGCATGGTGCGGCTGGCGTTGGTTCGGTCCGTTACATGCACCTTGCCGCCGGTCAGCTTCCACACCAGCCAGCTGTCCACCGTGCCAAACAGAATTTCTCCCGCCTGTGCGCGCTCCCGTGCGCCCGGCACATGGTCCAGAATCCACTTGATTTTGGTTGCGGAAAAGTAGGCATCCGGCACAAGGCCGGTATTCTCTTTGATATACTCTGCCATGCCCGGCTGGCTGAGCAGCTCATCCACCAACGGTGCAGTGCGGCGGCATTGCCACACAATGGCGTTATAAATGGGGCGGCCGGTCGCTTTTTCCCACAAAATCGTGGTTTCGCGCTGGTTGGTAATGCCGATGGCGGCAATATCATGCGCATCCACGCCGCTTTGGGCTACCACCTCGTTCATCACGCCATACTGGCTGGACCATATCTCCATGGGGTCGTGCTCCACCCAGCCCTGCTGGGGGTATAGCTGCTCAAATTCGCGCTGGCGCACGGCAATAATATTCTGCTCATTATCAAACAGGATTGCCCGGCTGCTGGTGGTACCCTGATCCAGCGCAAGAACATATCTGCTCATCTTCAACCTCCCTGTTGATGGGTAACGGGGCTAAGGCAATACCGCACAATTCTAAGTGCCGATACGGCGAGCGAGGTGCGGCATCTGCGTTGCCGCAGCCGCCGAAGCGGTGCTTAAGCCGTAAGGCGGGAATTGTGCGGTGTTGCCCTAACTACCCGCTGTTTTTATTCCACTTTTTCCATGTTACGCGTTGCCACAACATCCACGCCGGCGCCGCACACGTTGGGCAGTACCACATCCCCGGTATGCACGGGGGCTTGCAGAGCCGCGGTATTCAGCGCAGCCATCACGGAAAACATCTTTTCCTTTGGCACCGCCTGCGCGGTTTTGACCGGGCAGCGCGGGTACAGCCCACCCGTAATGCGCACGGTGCTGGTAATGATGCGGGTGGGGTGGGTCAGTTCCTCTTTGCCGTATGCAGCGCCGTTGGGGCAGGCATTGCCGGTCACGGCATAGTCATTTGCGGTGTCCACCCGCAGATGGCACCCCTTGGGGCAGCAGATGCAGATCAGCTCTTTTATTGTTTCTGTCATGATTGCGGCACCTCCTCCACAGCAACGATCAGCGGGCCGTCCGCTTTTTGCAGCAGAGCTTTGGGCAGCGTAATGTGCTCCATCTCCCCCGGTGCCAGGCGTTCCCGCTTAAAGGCGGCAATTTTGTTTGGTCCGCAGCGCACCGTTATGGTGCTGGGCCCATAATTGCGCCGCACACGGAACGATACGCTCACGCTTTTCTGCACGCCGTCCAGCCGGATATGCTGCGGCACGGTGTAGCCAATGCCCTCCCCCGCTGCCAGCGGCAGAACGGTTTCGGTTTCTATCTCGCCATTTTGCACATAGGCTGCCGCGGCTGCACCGGCGGTTTCGCTTTCGCCGGAAACAAAATCCACCAGATCGTGCACATGCACCACGTTGCCGCAGGCAAATACACCGGGGATCTCGGTTTCCATATTTTCATATACCACGGCTCCCTTGGTGTGGGGATCCATGGCAATACCTGCCTGGCGGGTCAACTCGTTTTCGGGGATCAACCCCACACTGAGCAGGATGGTATCCACATCAAACTCCATCTCGGTTCCAGGGATAGGGCGGCGGTTTTCATCCACCTTGGCAACGATGGCTTTTTCCACTCGCTTTTTGCCCTGAATTTCCACAATGGTGTGGGATAAGTACAGCGGAATATCAAAATCCTGCAAGCACTGCACAATGTTGCGGGTCAACCCGCCGGAATAAGGCATCACTTCCACGCAGGCGAGCACTTTGGCTCCCTCCAGCGTCATACGGCGCGCCATGATCAGGCCGATATCGCCGCTGCCCAAAATCAATACCCGTCTGCCCACCAGGTAGCCTTCCATATTTACATAGCGCTGGGCTGCACCGGCGGTATAAATTCCCGCCGGGCGGGTGCCGGGGGTGCCGATGGCCCCGCGGGTGCGCTCGCGGCAGCCCATGCACAGGATAATGCTTTTGGCCTGAATGATCTGGTAGCCCTTGCTGCGGCTGACGCAGTGTACCTGCTTATCGGGGGTCACTTCCAGCACCATGGTGCCCAGTTCCACCCGCACGCCGGTTGTGCGCAGCATCTCGATATAGCGCCCGGCGTATTCCGGGCCGGTAAGCTGCTGGCCAAACCGATGCAGGCCAAACCCGTTGTGGATGCACTGGTTCAAAATACCGCCCAGCTCTGCATCGCGTTCAAAAATCAAAATATCGCGCAGGCCATGCTGCCACGCGCTGTACGCCGCCGCCAGGCCCGCCGGGCCGCCGCCGATGATAACAAGTTCAACCATGGTTGCACCCCCTTCCGGTTTTGGTTTCACACAGCAGCACATTGGTGCCAGCTTTGTCCTGCAATACATCCAACGGGTCAATGCCTCGTGTTTTGCTGATCAGTTCCAGCACGCGCGGCCCGCAAAAGCCGCCCTGACAGCGGCCCATGCCCGCGTTGCACCGCCGCTTTACGCCATCAATGCTCACGGCTGGGATCTCGCTCTGCAAGGCATCTAGAATCTCGCCCTCGGTGATCGTCTCACACCGGCAGATCACGCGGCCATAGGCGGGATTTTTGGCAATCAGCTCCGCCTTTTGCTCCGGCGGCAGCTCCTTGAACCGCACGCGGGTACGGCCATCCTTATAATCCGTCTTTGGCTCCGGCAGGTCGTTGTGGGCTGCCAGAATTTTAGTTACCTCTTTTGCCACAGCCGGTGCACTGGAAAGCCCCGGCGATTTCATGCCCGCCAGGTCAATAAAGCCCGGCGCGCCGTCCGCTTCGCCGATCACGAAGTCCCCGGTATCCACGTTGGCGCGCACACCGGCAAAGTTGCGGATGGACTCGCCAAAGCGGATCCCCGGCACACTGCGCCTGGCCGCTGCCGCCACAAAGGCAAGGCCGTCTGCCGTGCAGGCGGTATCATCCCCCGCTACCGGCTGGGCGTTCGGCCCCACCAGCAGGTTGCCATGTACGGTGGGCGTTACCAGCACCCCTTTGCCGTTCTCGTTCGGGCACTGGAAGATCACATGGTTCACGCGGTTGCCTTCGCTTTTGTCCAGCAGATAGTATTCCCCGCGGGTAGGTTCCAGCGTAAAGGTGTGCGGCGCGGCCATCTCATGGATGGCCTGGGCGTTCAGTCCCGCCGCATTGACCACATAGCGGGCCGCAAAGCTGCCGTTTGGCGTGGTCAGCTGCCAGCCGCCGTCAATCTTTTCAATGTTGGTTACAGGAGTGCTGCGGTACAGCTCTACCCCGTTGCGCACAGCCACCTCCGCCATGGCCAGCGCAAACTCCCACGGACTGACGATGGCTGCGCTGGGGGCAAACAGCGCCCCGGCCACTGTGGGGGCAAGCTGCGGCTCCATCGCCAGGGTTTCCTCCGCCGTCAGCAGCCGGATGCCCGGCACGCCGTTTGCCGCGCCATTCGCGTACAGCTTTTGCAGGTGGGGTAGCTCTGCCTGGCTCAGCGCCAGCACCAGGCTGCCGCACTGGCGATAGGGCACATCCAGCCGGGCGCAGATTTCCTTTGCCAGCGCCACGCCCTGCACATTCAGGCGGGCCATTTGGGTGCCCGGTTCCGGGTCATACCCGGCGTGCAGGATGGCGCTGTTTGCCTTCGTTGTTCCATCCGCCACATCGTTTTCTGCTTCCAGCACTGCCACATGCAGCGGATAGTGCGACAATTCATACGCTGCAGCTGCACCAACCACACCACAGCCAATGATTGCTACATCCAGCATAACTACCTCCCAGTTGTATTGGTCATTCAGGATGCAAAAATCCATCCTGTCAACATGGTTTCCATTGGTTTAATCATAGCGTTAAATGCACAAAAAATCAAGTTCAAGTTGATTTATTTTGCACATTTCGTCGTCATTGTGTAGACAGCGGAATAGAGGTCCGCTGCTTTGTTTGCTGCTGCCTTTCTATGCAAAAAGCTGCCGCACCTGGCTTTCCCGGTGCAGCAGCTTTTTTTGATATGATGATATATTATAACGACTGTCTTTTCACTTTTGCAGGCGGTGTCATGCTGCACTTCCCCGTTATGCTACCGTGCGCTGTTTGCGCTGTTCGGCACGGTTCAGGTACATGTAAAACGCAATGTTCAGCACAACGCCCACTGTGGTAGATACCGGGGCGGCAAGGCCGATCTTGGTCAGGCTGGCGTTCGGCTGAATGCTCATGAAATATGCCATCGGCAAACGCACCAGCAGCGTCTGGACCAGGCCCTGAATCATAACCCAGAGGGTTTTATTGTTGCCGTTAAAGTAACCCACCATGCTGAACAGAATCGCCGTCACAATAGTTTCGGGTGCAAAGCCTTTCAGGTACTCAAAGCCTTTCTGTACAACCTCTGCATCGGTGGAGAAAACGCCCGCCAACAGGTCGCCCCTGAACATAACAAGGGCAAACACCGCGCAGCCAAACATCAGCCCCACCCCAATACCAGTCAGCATCGCTTTTTGGGCGCGCTTGGGGTTGCCCGCACCCACATTCTGCGCCACAAACGAAGCCATCGACTGCATCAACGCGCTGGGGATCAGCATGGCAAAGTTAACGATCTTGCAGGCAACGCCATAGCCGGAGGATGCAGCCAGACCCAGGCGGTTGACAAAGGCGCAGAGCGCCAGGAAAGAAAGCTGGGTCAAAAATTCCTGCAAGGCCAGCGGCAGACCGATCTCCAGGAATTTCCGGCACTGTACGTCGAGGCGAAAATCCGACTTTTTGATGGTAAACGGGAGATCTTTCTTCACCAGCATTACAATGGCGAACACCACGCTGACAGCCTGTGCCAACACCGTTGCCGCCGCAGCACCGGCAGCATCCATCTTGAGCCCGGCCACCAGCAGCAGGTCGCCCGCAATGTTGACAATGCAGGCCACCAGCACGAACAACAACGGGGATTTGCTGTCGCCCAGACCGCGGAAGATGGCGGCCATCAGGTTGTATGCCACAATAAAGAAAATACCGCTGCCGCAGATGCGGATGTAGCTTGCGGTAAGGCCAATGGCTTCCTCCGGAGCCTGCATCAGCACCGCAATGGGCCGTGCAAATGCGACCAGCAAAATAAACAGAACCACGGACATAATGGCAAACACCACCGCGGCACCGCCAAGCACCGCCCCGATCTGCTGGGGTTTCTTCTCACCAATATAGCGGGCGATCAAAACCGTAACGCCCATGGCAAGCTGCGTTACCACAAAGGTGACCAGGTTCAGCAGCTGGCTGCCGGTAGAAACCGCCGAAAGCCCCGCCGTGGAGCCAAAGTTCCCCACCACCAGCAGGTCAACCGCGCCATATGCCGCCTGCAGCACCAAAGCTCCGAGTACCGGCAGCATAAAAAGGGAAAGTTTTTTTAAAATGCTCCCTTGCGTAAAATCTGTTTTATCTGTGTTCAAGTGAATTTTTCCTTTCCGACATGATTTTGTATATCTTTTCAATCGTCTGGACCGTGCAGGCTGCATCCGCATCCGAAATGTCAGCCACAAGCGGCGCCAGCTGCGCAAAGAACTCGGTGTTGTGCACCTGCGAAAGCTGGCGGCCGCTTTCCGTAATAGAAAGGTAGGTCACGCGGCCATCCTGCTCCGATGCGATTTTTTTCAGGTAGCCTTTATCCTCCATCTCTTTGACCGTGCGCGTAACGCCGGGGCGCGGCAAGTTCAGCGCATCGCTGATGTCCGAAACCTTTACCCGAACGCCGCGGCGTTCCAGTTCCTCGATGGTATCCAGATAGTGAATATAAGAAGGGCTGACCCCTTTTGGCAGCGCCGGCAGCAGCTCCCGCACCCGCTTTGCCTGGTAACAGGCATCGAGCAGCGCCTTCATGTTCTCTGTTGTCATATTTCCTCCTTGTAATTGCCTTTGATAATTATCACGGTTAATTATAGTGAGAATGTACGGGTTTGTCAACAGGGTTGTAGGGGAAATTTTGCGACAGGTTACAGATATAGAAAAAAGCCCGTTGAAGTATAGTGGCTTCAATGGGCTATGGGATATTGGAAAGGGTATCATAGGAATGATGTAGGTCTTCGCAGTGCTCACTGCTCTATTATGTGTAGCTTCCTTTTGTTCGTTACGCTTGACATTCTCTAGCCAGCGCGTGATGTAGTCAGCAAACGACATGTTCGCACCCGGTTCAAGAGATAAATCTCCATGTTCTCTCAAGTACACATCTCGCCTTGCTATTACATCCGCTTTTCTTTTTCCTTGAAATTCTTTAAAACGTCTCTTGCCGTTTTTATACCGGCCAAGATTCAACTTCGCGTGCCATACGCCTTTTGTATCCTGGTACACGGAGCCTTCTCCTCTTCCCCGACGAGCTTTTCCTGACATAAAAATAACCTCCTAAAAAGTCGCTCACTTGGTCGCTCAAAGCATTAGGAAAAGTATGTAAAAATCGGGAAAATTAGGGAAAACAGAGTTTTAGCATATTCAAGGAAAAAGAAAAACCGCCCACGTATTCAACGTTTTCACGTTAAATTTATGAGCGATTTTGGTTGGGCTGGCCGGATTTGGCAAGCCGCGCCCTAAAAACAGTCCGCTGGACTGTTTTTACCCGGCGGGACGTGGGACGCCGGGCACGGGCTGTTCAAATTCGGCCTATGTTCTCCCGCCGCCGTTTATTACAAATAAAAAGATGCAACCCCCTGCGAGGTTGCATCTTGGTTGGGCCGGCCGGATTTGAACCGACGCAATGGAGGAGTCAAAGTCCTCTACACAACGCCCATTTCTCATCGACAAGCCGTTATTTATTTTTCCAAGGTCGCTCATTTAGTCGCTCATACGACAGCATATGCCAAAAAAGCTTTTCCTGTACCCTCCCGAATGTTACCTTCTCTAAGGTTTTATCTACTGGTTACGCCCTGCTAAAACACGCATCGCAACATGATCCGCCCAGCCATCACCTCATGTACGACTGTCTCTGCCAGAAAGAAGAGCTTCCACCCTCTCGCCAAGAATCACCGTACGAGCTATCAACCAATACAAGCCTGCTGCTTACCTCACTGCATGCAACATCTACCCATTATGTCTTTCCTTATTACAAAGGAAAGCTTATTCATCGCGCCGAGCAATACGCAATCTATATCACATAGCAATACGTACTACATAAAAGATAAAAGTTCACAATTTTGTTAGCACTCCGCCTTGACATCTGCTAACCAGCGTGCTAGAATGAGCTTACCATTCTAAGCCAAAGCGGGCACCGCAGCCTGGAAACCACCCAGACCGCGCCACCCCTGCTAGCGCTGAATGCGAGTACCTTGCTCCAAGCTTTACGCTCCACGAACAAGGCCAAGGTTCCCTGGCACAGCTCTATCTGTACCTTTCGCCGGAGCCTTCCGTTCCACACCACAGGCGTTATGGGATAGTTGGTATCCTTTCACGTACCTGCGATAAAACTTCTATACTCGCAAACTTTTGTATTTAAATTGTTTTGAGTATACCATGATTGGAGGGTATTGTCAAGTGATTCACACATTTTTAACAACGCAGGACCGCAGAAAGGGGCGCATATGCGTTCTAATAAGATTAGAGATTTAAACCTGACTGCTTCCGTAGATACACTCAGCATCGTTTCTCCCGAAATTTCACAGGCTAACCCTAACGAACTGCCTTGGGTAACACGGGTCTTTATCCGCCAAAACGGCTACAGCGACAGAACTAACTATGAGTACCGTTTTAACCTTAATAATATTGCAGGTGAGATTTATTCCCTTCCCCAGTTCGAGCAAACGCTTTCGACCGCCATGGATGCAATGGGCATTAGCGAGTACCGTTACATCCGCATTGATTTTCGCATCGACAGCGAAGTTAATGCGTATGAGGAGTACCTTAAGCTGAACAAGTGCTTGTTGCTTTTGTTTACTTTAAAGTACCGCGTAAAAAATCGCTATCAGTCTATTGACCCGTTAATGCTGGACAGCCTGACTGTGCGGGTACAGAACCAATACTTTGAGGTCGAAAACTACAACAAGGAGCTGGAAGAACCCGGCGGTAATGTGATTAACCGATTGGAATTACGGAGGAAACGAATCCGTAAGGGCACTACATGCTCTGAGCTTATAACCAGCTGGATTATGCGGCTTAATAGCCTTCCCGCTTATTATTCGCAGTTACAGGAAAATTGTAACAAGGCCATTTACGACAAGTGGCTTGCGTTTGATAACAAAGAGGGCGTAAGCTTTTCGCAGTTCATTTGGAAATACGAGCAGAACATTTTCAGCCGCAGACAGCTTATCAAACTGTTTGAACTGAATGGAAGCAAAAACCCCGAAAAAGCCGCTGACCACTTTAAGCGCCGCAGGAAGATTGAGTTTTTCAGCGAACACGATTTGCGTGCTTACATCGCGCTTATTGTACAGGCACTTGAAGCATACCGAAGCCCCCAAGAAATTAGGGTTTCTGATCTTCCTTCTGTTGCTTAAAAGGCGATAACTATCGCATTTATAAGGCATTGTATTACTGCTGTATGACGTAATATGGCCGTTATGCAGGTGGTACTTACGCGGTTCCAGTACCCAGACTGATACACTTTTGCCTTGTGGCGAGGATTTGTACGCAAAGCCGAGCCTTATCTTTTCCCACTGACTTACCGTCCCGCAGCACCATTAACGCCTGCCTGCTTCAACCAGGAGGTTGTTTTATGACAAATTTTTCTCCCACCCAGCTCTTAACCGTAAAAGACGTTGCCGAACTGTTACAGATCAGCAAAAACCAAGCTTACACCCTAGTTCACAGCAAAGATTTTCCCATGTGCAAGATCAACGGGAGCATCCGGGTTTCCGTTCCAGCGTTTAATCAATGGGTCAAGGCTCATACGCAAGGACCTTACACCCGATATGTAGCGTAACCCCAGTTTCCCCAACGCACAGCAAGCCATTTCCCAGCTTATCATTCAGCCTATTTGTAGATTTGCTTCTGCTTATAAGAAAAGCCTCTCAGGTTATATCCGAGAGCATTAGTAGAAGCTGCTTTTATAAATCCACTTAGCAACAGCCGTGTTTATTTTACATTACAAGCTGTTTTACTGTCATTCTATGGCATTGTGTTTATTTGAGCAACTTTGACTTCCGGGACTTTGTTCCCATTATATATTAAACCTTAACGTTTAAACCTTATGGACGGTGCAGTGTTTTTGAGCGCATTGCATCGTCTTTTTGCTGCGTAAAATTGTGGCTGTATACGCCCGTTACAAGCAAAAAGCGCCTTAGTAAAAACTAAGACGCAAATATATAGCGACTATTTAATCTTCCAGATGATCAATCGCATACTGGGCTTCAGATTCTGTAAACTGCTCACCATATTCAGAAACCAACTGTTCGTAAACGCCACTCTTCGACATCGAAAAAGTGTAATAATAATCTTTTGCCTTTGCAAGAGCATTTGCATTCCAATCCACACCTGTCATGTTATCAATGGCATATTGAGCAGCATCAGCCGGGAATTGTTCTCCATAGGGAGACGTTAATTGTTCGTATATTCCCTTTTTTGACATATGTAGTCCCTTAGCGTATTCCAGCCCTTTGTTCAATGCATTACGATATTCCTGCGTTACAACCTTATTTGTTGTCGTCTTATTATCATTCCCATCACTATCTTGCGTTTTACCTCCAAACATTTTTCTCATTTTTTCATTAAATTCTTTTCTTTCCTCAGTACTACGAATAGTAACAGAGCTTTCGCATCCTTCTGCTATAAAGACATCATACCATTTTCCGTCACTATGAATGTCCCCCAACGCAAAATGAAAGTCACTTCCCATACATGCTTTTACGAACGTATCCGGAACCAAATCATGCAGCCTTTGATAAGCTTCTATCAACTTTTTATCCGAAACATTCTCCAACGGTACTCCGTTCAATGAACTGCAGCCAATATTGAAATCGTAGAAGTGGTCATTATAATATGCATTTGCCACACTCGTTTCCAATGAGGCTTGAGCATTTTCAAACCCACAGGACTCTGCCAATTTTTCAGCTACCATGAGAAATGTAAAATCCATTATGCCTTGATTTTCCATTGGGTATTTAATACCCATAGCATTCATTATACTAATTGTTCTTGTAATAGCCTCGCCATACTTTCCTTCTTCACAGAGGTCATAACTTTTCTGTTCTAAATCCCGTAAAATTTGCTGCATCTGTTCTTGCGCTGTATTATAGTTACTGTCGCTATCTATTACAGTACTATAGAATGTGTAAGCTGATCCATAACCACCCTTATCTTGATACTCTTTTGCTTTTTTAAAGGACATCTTTGAATCGATAAGTTCCTGTAGATGAACACTCGCAGAATCTACAGAATCAAGTCCGTCAAATGTTTGAACATACTTATCCATTTCTGCCTCGGCTTGTTCGTCAGTTATTTCTTCATTGTTATACTGAAGCAGAATCTGTTCAAGGTTGTCACCCAGCAGTTGTTCAAGACTATCTTTTTTCTCACAATCTTTTTTGATTTTATCTGCGTAAACTTTTTGAGCTTTTTCAATATTTCCATCATTAAAAGCTGTAAATGCCGTATCAACAGCATCATAAGTAGCACATCCTCCAAATATCGCCGCGCACAGCAATACAGAACTCATCATCAGAGCAATTTTACGCTTCATTTTAATTCTCCTTTTCCCTAATTGTGACTTTGCTATAACACTTTGCCGTTATAGACGCAGCGATAGCATTCTTTTTGGCTTTATTATACCCCCTCCCGAATTCAAAAGTCCACCCTATTGCTCTACAACTCTACATCAAAAAGCGCCCCGGCGGATTAAGCCAGAGCGCATGTGTTTCTTATTCAGATGTAGAAGCGGGTTTCGCCAAAGATATCATTCCAGCGGGAGACAATATCCTCAGAGCGGCTTTCAATAACTTCCATGATAGCCGTTAGTGTACGCTGTGGTATTTGGGAATTGTTATTAGCAAGCAACGTGCCGCCTGCTTCCGTAATCCATATCTTTGTGGCATTGGCATTCGGGGTTCCTTTTGCTACATGAACGTGTACAGGCTCAAGCGGGTTCCCCTCATTAGACCAAAAGAAAACAACATAACCGAACAAGCGGAACAGACTAGGCACTCTCAATCCCGCCTTCCTGAGAATAGCGCATTAAGAGGTGGGCAACCGATTTAATCAAAGACTTCATGCTGGAAAGTTCAAGCTCAGAGTAGCCGTTATTCTTCCACTGGTAGCCGGGCAGAATGCAGCTTGCCGACTTGAAGCCATTTTCAACAGGGGTTTCCATATCCACACAAACCTGAATCGTATCGCCGTTTTGAATCGGGCTTGAATAGGTTATTTCTGTACCGTCATTAAGGGTCATGAACGGGTAACGCATATCAATCACCTTCCTTGGCTTTATTATAACGGTGGGGCGGCAATAAGTCAACGGCGTTTATTCCCGGCCAGAACAGGCTTAACCGCAATTAACGCTACTGGGCGAGCCGGGCGAGGAATCTTTGCACGCGGGCCCGACAGGGGCAGTGGGTAAAATTCCGAGCCCAACTATAGACATGAGGTCACTTATACGATAGGAATTGAAAGTGAGTTTTGACCGCCGGGGGTGCTAAGTAGTTGTTTTAAAGCGTTTACTTTAAAAGTAAGTGTGGGAACAGCCTGGTTCCCCGCCTTGTTTCACTCCCGGCGGGTGGATTGTGCCGAACAAAAAATATAACGGCTTTGTTTACTCCATCACAGCATAACAACGCCCTGCAATGTTTTTTCGTTGTTACGTTATTTGCTCACATGAAGAAGCACTACTGTAACAAGTATACTTTTTATTTGTGCTTATGTGTTTAAAAAGCGCCTAAAAAATGTAGCAATTTTCACAAATTTAAAGCAAAATTATTGGTACTATTGCCAGTATTTTTGATTATTTAAAAGAAAAACGCCTTACTCAAAAGAGTTAAAGCGCAAGTCTCTATAAACATATCTCCGCTGGCAACTCCTCCGGCAGAGTCTCATAAACCAGGATGGTTTGTACTGTAGGCTGAAGTTCAACTGCTGTTTCATGCACAAAGTATACCTGGGCGCGGCAAGCCATCATTAGTTTATTTTCAGCTATACGACTTCATCTCCTATCCTACACCACGCTGCGCAGCATTACCATTCATATCCGCATATCTCGCAATGCCAAGTCTTCTTAACTTTTTGGCTAAATATACCAAATAGCCCTACTGATACGGCTTTTGCTCCGACAGAGATCTTTTTTCCACTTATGGTGTGACAAACTGGGCACTCTATCTTCCCTGGATTATTTGAGCGAACCCATTCGGCATATTCCTTTTTGAATTTTTCATCTGCATATGCAAGCATATCATTATAAGCTTTTTTACTAAAGTGTTCGTTGTTGTAAACGTATTTTTCTCGCAAAGATTCATAGCATTTTGCATCTGGGTCCTTACCTGTCAATTCATCTTCAAACATCTTGTAATCAGCCTGAGACATAATAATGGGATCTTCATATTTACAGCATTCACAAATAGGAAATCTACTTGGCGAATCGTTTCTGCAAACATAACCGCATTGAGGACAGATAATATAAACAGTTTTTTCATTATCCATTGAGTGGCACCTTCCTTAAACAGTAATTATAACCTTATAAAGATTATATCACACAATAATCTCTTATACAACAAAAGATACAAGAAATGTTTGGGAAGTTCACTGGTTTTATGAGTAATGACCAAGTCGAGAAAGATACTGCCGCTTTGCAAAACTATATTCAGCAGATGAAAAATGCGGCAGCAGAGCAAAAACTTACTGAAAAGGCTGCAAGTATTTTCAACGAGACTCTCAAAGATTCCAGCAAAATAGCTCAGGACGTTGCACAGAACACCAACAACTTGGATGACGTGATGAAGGTTTATACGGCCAGCACACGGACGGCTACCAGCGTGGCGAAAGCGTTTAAGACAACGTTATTAGGGATTGGCAAAACGATTGGTATTGCCTTAGCTGTAAGTGCCGCAATAACTCTAGCCAGTAAAGCACTTCAGTGGGCAGACGGGAAGTGGTTTCATCCGTATGAACATGCCCGCGATAAGGCCGCCGAAATGAGCCAGGCCCATGAGGAGAAAGCCCAGAAAGTTGAAGAGCTGACTAAGCAGATTGAAGAACTCAAGGCTAAGATGGATGAGTGCCGGAGCACTACCACTGGTGATATTGTAGACCAGGAAAGCTATGCTGCGCTAGAGCAACAGAGAGAACAGCTGGAAACTAAACTGAAGCTGGCGCAACAGTTAGAAGATATAGCTGCGAAAAGCGCCCTAGCGAAAGCTAAAGCGCAATACCATTAGTAACAACTACTCGCACTTTTACGTCTTATATTCACGCAGCAGCCGTTCCAGCGTGGGGCGGGAGACGCCAACAGCGGCGGCAAGCTGGGTTTTGTTCAGCTCACGGCACTGATAACGGGCGTACAGAACATCGAAGTCCGGCGGCAGCTGGGCAGGCTTGCGGCCTTTATACACGCCGTTACGCTTGGCTATGGCGATTCCTTCCCGCTGGCGTTCCAGTGTGTTGGCGCGCTCAAATTCGTTGATAGCGGCTATCATGGTCAGCATCAGCTTGCCGGTGGGAGTGCTGGTATCCAGGTTTTCTTTGTTGCTGATTAAATGCACACCTTTATTTTGCAGCTGTTCCACCAAGGTCAACAGGTCTTTTGTGCTGCGGGCAAGGCGGCTGAAATCATGGATGAACACGGTATCGCCTTCCCGCACAAAGTCCAGCATGGCTTGCAGCTGGGGGCGCTGGGTATTCTTGCCGCTGATTTTTTCAGTGAACCATTTATCAATGCCGTGGGGCTTGAGGGCTTCTATCTGGCGGGCTTCATTCTGTTCCACGGTGGAAACGCGGACATAGGCAACATTCATTTTAGTTTTTCCTCTCTGGTTGATAAGATAGCATCAAGAGCCGACCTGCAAAGTGGTAAATAATTCGTGAATTAACCCTATCTTTACAGTTTTCGGCGCTTGGTTCGATAGTAAGCTGAGGTGTACTCTACCTTTCATCGGTGCGGCCTAGCAGCCAGTCCACAGACACATGGAAACACCTGGATAGAACCAACAGGGATACAGCGTTTGGTGTGCGGGTGCCGTGTTCCCAGTGCTTGATTGTACGGGAAGATACACCAATGCGGGCAGCTAGCTGTTCTTGTGTAAGGCCAGCTTGCAGGCGCAGCTGCTTTAGCTTTTGGGCAAGTGACATAGCAGTACCTCTTTTTCGATGTGCACTTTTAAAAGTGGAGCCTACTCTCACTCAGCTCTTTCTTCTCTGTCTGGCGGTTGTTAATCCGCCGGGATAAAGTTCACGCTGCAATCAGCGCATACCACACGGACTTCTTTGGTTGAACGGATGATGGTTCCGCACTTTGGGCATATCCACCGCCGGGTGCTACTGGGGCGTTTGGGCGGCTTGACTGCACCGCCATTGGCTGCACCGGGTGTACGGCTTCCTGTGCCGGTTCCTATCATGTCCTGCCAGCTCTGCCCCTCTGTCATCTGGATAGCCTGCCAACCTTGCAGCTCGATGAAGTCCAGCAGTTCAAGACTTGGGCTTGTGACCGTCCAGCCATACTTTGTATGATGCTCAATGATAAGGCCATGAGATTCTGCCGTTTCCTTGAAGCGTTTGTTGTGGTAGGCATTGGCGCTGCCGCTGGTATCCTTTATGCCGTTGACCATGTTATACAGGTGGCACATCTCGTGCAGCAGCGTGGCCGTGGTTTCCTCAATGGGGCGGTCAAGCGTGGCCGTTGAGATGTTTATCTCGTGGCGCTGCTCTGTGCCCGCTGTCCACGTTTTGCCGCAAGTGATGTGACCATAGGCACCGGGTGTTTTCTTGAGGGTAATGACCGGCTCCGGCAATTTACCGTCAAAGAAACGGGTATTGAGGGCACGGAACATCTTTTCTAACTGCCCGGCGGCACGGCTGGTTTTAACTGTCTGCTTCATGAAAAACACCTCCATCAGCTAATGCTCAAGCGCTGTACGGTGAACGTCTTGGAATACTGCTCAAACAAAGCCGGTGCAATGGCCTTGATAGCTTTACTGTCCAGACGGGTACTGGTAAAATCGGACAGTTTGACCTTGTGGCAGCCTACCTGCAAGGTATCCGTACCGCGTGCGGCAAGTTCTCCCTTGATTTGTGCCTTGATAAGTTCCTGCTCTGCCTGCGCTGCTTCAATCAGCTGTGCAGCTTCTTTGTACTGGTTGACCAGTTCCAACATGCTGTCAATGCTCATAGTGTTTACGACCTTTCTTTTTTGTTTGTGGGGGAACACATGTTCACATTTTGCCGTGGGCCTTGCCTGAGTGGCTATTGCTTTCGACACTTACATCATAGCAAAGTTGGATTTTAGGTCAGTTTTTGGCCTTGTGCGCCCCTGCTTGTTTGGCTGGCATATAAAGGAAGGTGGCAGGAAAAAACTATGTGTAAAGTCAGAAACTGCCAGAAACAACTGTACAGCGCAGATATTTTCTTATCACTGGGGGATGGTTAAAAATAGAAAGTAATGATTCTACGGCAAAAGGCGCTTGGTTGATACTTCTCACTCCAGGCTTCCGCAATCCCTCTCCAGCGCGTCAGAGAGGCCCATTCAAGCTCTGTAGCGCGTTAAGGGAGCACGGATATTTCCGCAGCCAGCACCCCCTCACAGCACCGCTTTCAAGGGCTCATAGCCGTTTGTTCAGCGGCATTTGCCCGTTTGGTTGAATACTTTTCTGCAAACAAAAAAGCCCCAAGCAAACGCTCAGGGCTTGACACGATACGGTATGGCAGATATAATGAGAATAGAAAAAGGCACTGCGACAAGCGGTTGACCCTTTTAAGTAAACGACTTTTATGAAAGAGCCGTCACCGTGCAGGGTGGCGGTTCTTGCTTTTTACTACTAAACTTAGCGTGATGGTCTTGCGGCCAACATGGAAAGTAAACGTAAAACGCATGGCTTCACCCCCTTTCGGGAAGTGGGGCCAACCGCCTGCCGTTGTGTGCAGTGCCTGCCGCCAAAAGCGGCTTCTACAGAATACCACAAGATGCGACAAATTACAAGGTATAAATCAAGCCCGACGGGAACATAATGTTCTTGCCGGGCTCTTATATTATCGGCTTAAATTAAACCGTATTGTTTAAAATTCCACACAATTCCCTGCTCTGCATCCATACATACTTTCCTAGTACCCGTTACGGCCTAGTGCTTATTACAGCAATGGACATAGCGCTAAAATCATGTGGACAAGACAGTGCCTGAGTGTATTGACTTGAGTTAGGTTAAACGGCTTCCGGAACTGTTCCCCACACAAAGCCTGCTAACGGGCTGCTCTTTTGCTCATCAATAAGATGGACATAAGTTCGATACGTAAAGCCGGTATCACTATGGCCCAGTACCTCAGAAACCACTTTGATTTCTACATGTTCTCTTATCAGCTTGCTGGCAAAGGTGTGCCGCAAATCATGGGGGCCATGAACGTCTGCAAGTCCTGCACGTGTACAAACCGTTTTATACACTCTATCCAAATAACTCAGGTTGCAGGGCTGTGTGGTTTGTGTTACGAGATAAGCATTCACCGGGCAGTGTTCAGCAGCCTTTTTGAAGAGTGCTTCCGCTTCCGGCCCTAGTGGAACATAACGGTTTTTACCGTTTTTTGTTTGTGGTTGATATGCAAAGCGACCGTGCATCCTTCCATCTGTTCCCTTAGACTTAGATGTTATCAGTGTAGCATGAACCAAGATCCGGTGGTTTTCAAAATCAATGTCACTCGGTTTCAGTGCGCATATTTCGCCTTCCCGCATACCGGTAAGCAAAAGCGCTTCAAACACCCATTCGTACTTGCTCATGCCTTTCCGGCAGGCTTTCCGAAAACGTGCTATCTCGGTCTCATCGAAAAAGCGTATATCGCGCTGCTGGCGCTGTTTTTTTGCTGGCAGAGTTACGTTTGCGCACGGGTTTCGCGTGATTACACCATTCTTTACAGCATATTCTAAGCAAGCTTTGGTGTAGATATATGCCTTTTGAATGCTTGACCACGAGAGCTCTTCTCCCGTGCGCTCACATGTCATGTCGCGCATCTCGTTAATCAGGTGGAGCTGTATAATATCGCTGGTGAGCTCTGCTACCTTATACCCACCTATCATAGGAATGATGTAGGTATTCGCAGTGCTCACTGTTCTAATATATGTAGCTTCCTTTTGCTCGTTACGCTTGACATTCTCTATCCAGCGCGTGATGTAATCAGCAAACGGTATGTTCGCACCTGATTCAAGAGATAAATCTCCATACTCTTTCTGGTACGCATCTCGCCTTGCTATTACATCCGCTTTTCTTTTTCCTTTGAATTCCTTATAACGGGGTTTGCCGTTTCTATACCGGCCAACTGTCAACTTTGCGTGCCATACACGATTCTTATCCTGGTATACGGAGCCTTCTCCGTTTCCCCGACGAGCTTTTCCTGACATAAAAATTTCCTCCTAAAAAAGTCGCTAATTAGGTCGCTAAAAGCATTAGGAAAAGTATGTAAAAATCGGGAAAATTCAGGAAAACGGAGTTTTAGCATATTCAAGGAAAAAGAAAAACCGCCCACATATTCAACGCATTCACGTTAAATTTATGAGCGATTTTGGTTGGGCCGGCCGGATTTGAACCGACGCAATGGAGGAGTCAAAGTCCTCTGCCTTACCGCTTGGCGACGGCCCAGCAAAAGAAAAGACCGCGCAGCATAATCACTGTGCGGTCTTTGGTGGGGTGCCTAGAGAGATTCGAACTCTCGGCCTCCAGAGCCACAATCTGGCGCGCTAACCAACTGCGCCATAGGCACCATAGAATGCGCCCGAAGGGACTTGAACCCCTGGCCCACTGCTTAGAAGGCAGTTGCTCTATCCA